>FLSK01003020.1_pt1 | contig 69128 bp, 83 predicted proteins | sample 1550541 | NCBI WGS metagenome assembly FLSK01 (sample SAMEA4031773, study PRJEB14383) | metagenome | biome: human; feature: oral; material: saliva | place: Philippines | collected 2014
AAAGGTTTTCAACAATTAAACACCTTGGAACAAGGTGGGGTTGTAGCTCTTGCTATTGCCGAAGCTACGTCTTTTAAGGCGTGGTAGTTCACAAAACGTATTTTTTCCATCTTTTACCAAAGTTTTTAGGATCTTTTTTGTATAGATAAGCTCCTAATTGTATGTTTTTACAAGGTTCATATAAATCTTCGATAGTTAATCCATTTTTCTCCAATAGAGGTTTCCAAACATCACTAATCTGCATTATTCCATAAGAGGTATGACCTCCTCTATCTTTAGGACTTACTGCTCTCTCATTAAAATTACTCTCATATTTTGCAATTGCAATTAAAACTCTTTCATCTACATTATGTTTTTCACTTGCATCTGCAAAACATAATGTTCCTTTTTTTTCTTCTACATTATCTGAAAAAATTTCCGAAGATAATGCTGTTGCGGTTGATAACAATGAAAAACTAATTAATAATGTTTTTAACGTTTTATTTAAACTCATCTTATATCTTCTATCTTTATACCTTGTATCTATTTTAGTTATTTTTAATAATGAAGCCAAAACTTTTTCTATATCTTTTTAGTTTTTTATTCGTTTATAGGAAAAACACTTGTTTTTTCTGCTAAAATTTAAAAAGAGATTTAAAATTACTTAAAAAAATGTATTATCAAAATCAAGAAAACCCATTAGTATTTTCAGAAAAAGATAACGGTGGTAATTATTTTTCTGAAGAAAAATTAAATAAATTAGGCGTTTACAATATAAAAACAAAACAGTTTTTATCAGAAGAAGGTAAAATGCGTTTTGATTTACTTGTAAAAAATATGGATAAACAAGCTTTAAATATGCTTGCTGCTAAAATTGCCACTTATTGTTATGATAAATTAGAAGCAGATCCTATGACTACATTTGAACAACTTTTAAAAAGCTTTAATCCTCTCGATGTTCAAACAAAACGTTTTCAAGAGGTGGAAACAGATCATGGATTTGTGAAAAATTTTAATGAAATTGGTTATGAAGACACCATTAGACAGAAAGCTGCACAAATCTACAAAACACTTTTTAAAATAAATCCAAATAAAGCAATAGAAGAAATGAAAAAGAATTTTAATTCAGAAGATGACTTTATAAAACATTTCCGCTTATCATTAGGAATTAAAGTTTTGAAACGTGGAGAAGAAATTGAATTTTTAACAATGAAAGATGTGCCAAAACTAAAATTAAACATTCAAAAAGTTAAAGATCAAATTCTTGCCTCAAACGATGTAGATAAAAAAGAAAATTCAAATAAATTAAAAATATAACTCATTCTTACTCTTTTAAAAAGATGTCTAAACCACATCTTTTTTATTTTTATCTTATATTTTTAGCTTATTAACTATTGACTTTTATCTTTGATGGTATTATATTATCAACATCATATTAACTTATGATTTGACAGCTTAAAGTATTAACACAAATGGAGAAATAAAAGATGAAATTGTCAGAATTAAAACAAAAATTTTTACAAGCAATGAAAGACAAAGCAAAAGAACGTAAAGAATTCATTGCATTTTTAATTGGAACTATTGAAAACGATAAGGATTATCGTGCCTCTATCGGTGATGAACAAAAAGAAGAAACCGTTATTTTAAATATTTTTACCAAATTACGAAATTCATTAAATAAAGCAGAAAATGATTTCAAAGGTAAAACTGATGAAAAATCTCTCGCTTTTATTGAAAAAACAAAAACAGAATTAGATATTTTAGCAGAATTTATGCCAAAAATGCTTTCAGAGCAAGAGTTATCAGATATTATCTCAAATTTAAAACAACAAGGCTTAACACAAAAAGATGTCTTTGTTAAATTAAAACAAGAATATAATGGATTATATGACGGTTCAGCAGTAAGTAAATTATTTACTAAATTATAAAATATATTCATTCTTAAATAAAAAATGTCTTTCAACTTATTATTTTGAAAGACATTTTTTTTATTTTTAATCACTTCTCTTATATTAATAATGCAACTACCATTATTGCTAAAATTAGTAGCGAATATAAATCATTGTTTAACCTATTAATACCTTTTAAAAAACCTTCTGACAAACTAAAATAATCGTTTTGATAAGCTCTTTTTACTTCATCCTGTTCGAAATCATATTTCTTATAAAACTCCTCTAAATCAATTATTCTTGTTTCTTTGATTTTCAACAAATAATTATATCCCTTCCAACTCATATAAATATATCCAAAAGCGAGAATGGTAATAAAAATTGAAGAGTAAAAATAAAAACTTAATCCATTTTTTATAAACACTGCAACATCGGCAAAAATAAATAATGATATTAATAAATAATAGTATAAATAGAATTTACTATAACGTTTTAATTTATCTTTATACCCCCCTAATTTCACCAAGTCATATTCTTCTAATTCTACCTTATCCTCCAGAGCAGGATTCTCTGGTTTAATTTCTTCTATCATTCTAATTCCCTTTTATTTTTCCATCTGACGTAAAAATTTTTTGAACAAATAACGTCTTGTATAATAATGTTCACCGTTATTTACAGTTAAAAGTTTTTTTAATTTGAGATTTTCGTCTAAAAAATCTTCAAACATTTTTTTATTAATTGGTTTTTTAGTTTCTTTTCTCCACCAGTTAATAAACTCATTTAAATTTGCTTTATCCCAATTATATTCTTGATTAATCTCTTTAATTTTCCCAAAATCCATTTTAAAACGGTATTTTAAAAAATATAATGATACTCTATTAACTGTTAATTCAGGAGCTAATGGAAGTTTTTTATCCAAAATTATTGTTGGAATTAAAAAAAATCCTAAATAATCTTCCCAACAAGAGAAATTAACAATCCATTTTCCAATTTTATAATTTTTTGTTTTTTTCATATTTCAAAAATAGCCCTATTAAGAAGTTATTTTTCTTATTTAATAATACTTATACTTTAAGATAATTTTCCTTTATATCGAAAGCAACAAGGTTGTTTAAAAACATAAAAAGGAGCAATAATTACTCCTTTTTACGATCTTTTAGAAATTACTTTTGTTGAAAAAATGTGTTGTCAATTATTGTTATATAATGATGTGCCCAACTATCTACACTATAATCATCCGAATAATCTGTGTTAACCAGTATGGTGTAAGAAGTTACGTTTTCATTTTTAGTCCAATCATCAATATTTTTTATCAAACTTTTTCCTGTTGGATATTGATTTTTTAATATATTAGATAAAAATTTAAATGTGAAAAACACACTATAATCATCGTTATTACAACTATTTTCTGTTGATAATAATTTTTCTATTAAGTTTTTGGTAAAACCTTTTTCTTTTAAAATTACCTCTAATGGCAATAAGTTATAATCCAATTTTATTCTTGTAAAATCTTGTTCTTTAAAATCCGACACTTCATTAAAAAACTTTTTATTTACAAACTGAATGTTAGGATTTAGTTTTCTTCTTAAAATTTTAACTTCATCCAATAAAGAATTTGTTTTCTGTTTTTGTGAAATATCTTTTTTTGAATATGAAGAATAATCGAAGAAATAGACTTCATCAACTTCTCCCTTCTTCCACTCTTCTTCAATTCTTTTTATTAAATCTTTTTCTTCAATAAAAACAATGTTGTTTTTATCTACTATCTTTTTATCTACTTCTTTTTCTAAATCTATTATTTCATCCACAAATAAATTTGTAATTTTTTTTAATGACAATTTATTTTTATTCAAAGTTAAATAAACAAATTCAAAATTCAACCAACCTTTTTCACTATTTATTTTAACAAAAGCTACTGGGTTTTCTAAACCATCCATTTTTTCAATAGATTCTTTTGTTAAATATTCTTTTACTACGTCTTTATTAGGTTTATATATAATATAATTCCACATTTTATTTTCCTTATTTTTTATTTAACGTCTTGAATTCTTTTTCTTGCTAAATCCGCATATTCTTTTAGAATTTCACTACCAATAAATTTTCTATTTAATTTTTTTGCCACAACACCTGTTGTTCCACTACCTGCAAATGGATCGTAAACTACATCGCCTTCATTAGAAAAATTAATTAAGATTTTTTCAACTAATGCTTCTGGAAAAACTGCACTATGATTTTTCAATTCTTTTGATTTAGCTCCACGTTTAATTAACCAAATATCGTTTAACGTTCCACGTTCAAAATTTCTTTTTTCGAACTGCCTACTAATCACATTATTTTTATCAAACACCAAAATTAACTCAGTTTGCCTATTTAGAATCCCCTCTCCCATAGCAGGTTGAGCATGCCCTTTATCCCAAACAATTATATCTTTAAGATATTCGTTTAGCTCACCAATAATTTTAAAAAAAGCACGTTTACTTCCCGTTACAACCTGAATGTTGTAGAAAACAATTGGCGAAATTCTAAGTAATTCTTTTAAGACATTTAAGTGAAATTCATAGAATTCATTGATAGGCAAATTGTCATTAAAACCAGTGTATTTTGTTGTAAACTCTTTTGTTGGAGGATTAATTTGTCTTGAACAATATTTTCCATTTCGAATTCTTAAATTCATGTTATAAGGAGGAGAAGTTATAACTAAGTCAATACTATCGTCCTTCATTCTACTTAGCGTATCAATGCAGTTTTCATTAAAAATTTCAAAGTTATTTAACACTAATTTTCCTTTAAATTCATTACATTAATTTATAATATGTTTTTTTAAGTTAATTACTGGAATATTAAAAACATCTGCAATCGAAATAGCTTGCCCTGTTCCACCTGTTTCTTTTGTTCTTTGTTTGTGTGTTTCTACCCCATCTTTCGTCCAACACACTACAAACAAACTAGGTTCAATAACATCACTATTCAAATCTCCAAGAATTTGGAAGGTGTTTCTTGCCATTAATTTTTTTGCATATTCATTCTTAGATAGAATATAAGGAGCAGGATGGAATAAATAAGCAGCAAAATAACTCATTAAATTGGCATCTTCTGCATAAAAAATATTTTTATTTGCTTTTTTCTCAACACCTTTTTCAAACGCTTTATCAGATCCTTCCGCACCACCTGAACGAAGAACAATACTAGTATTTTCAATCACATTTGCAAATTTTGTCATGAAATTTTCCATGTTCTTCTCAATTTTTCGTGAGCCAATGCCAGCATAATACTCTCTTTTATTACAATTATATTTTTGATTAATTAGATCTTTAATAAAAGAAAAATCTTCTTTTCCCTCTATTAAATCTTTAATAGATTTTTGTAATAATTCTTTTAAATTTGGAATTCTATTGTTTTTTACTTGAACTTCTTCAAATATCTTCGATAATTTATAATCAAATGATTTTAGGTAAGGCAACATTTTTTCCAATGTATCTAAAAAAGAAATAGTTAATAAATTAGAAGTTCTATCTTTTCCTTGCGTTTTATAGAATTCTTCTATTTCAGGTAAAATTTCTTTTGTTTTAATAATTTCACAAAAACTTTCTATTGCTTCTTTATCAAAATAAATTGATTTTACAAACTCAAACAATTCATTTTCTTCTTCATTAGTTAACACTTCATTGTTTAATACCTTTTTAACTACTTTAATATTGAAAAAATTTATTAAACAATCGTTTTGTATTTTTATTGTTTCCTTTTTAAACTTATCAAAATCACTCTTTTGTATGTCTAAAATTTTTTTATAAAATTCTTTTGCATCTAGCGTTTTTGATTTAACAAAAAAATTATTCAATTTTTTAAACAACTCTGTCTGAGTATTTAAGTTTTTATAATTTTCTTCAACAAAATAAATTAATAAGCTTCTATGTATAGAAAAGACATTTATTCCAACAATAAAATGATGAATACTTTGTTGGGAAAGTTTCATTACTTCTCTAAAACAATTAAAAATGAATGATTTAAAATGACTTTCATTATATTTTAACTTTTCATTATAAAGCCAACATATAAATGGAAGTTTGTCTTTAATAATTTTCAACGTTCTTTCTTCTTTTAAAAAATTTATAAAAGCTTCTTTATATAACATTGATAACGTTTGATTAAAATCTTTAACTTCTTTTTGAAAACTTATTGACATTTTTTTACCCTATATTGAAAGCTTAAATATATCATTTTTACTTCATTTTGTAAAACATTGTTTTTTGATTTTTAAAAAACAAAAGAGATAAAATTCCAATTTTATCTCCTTCATTAATCATTAATTATCTCCATCTCCCCTCAACATAGCTTCTATAGCTAATGTTTCTGGATCTTTTTCTTCGACTACCGACTGATTACTTTCAATTTTATTCTCTTCCAATAGTCTTTGCTCTTCATTTTCCTCTATATGATTTCTTTCACTCTCTGAGATATTATGCTTAATACCTGTATCTTCTTCATAGCGTTCAAAATCAGGCACTAAAATCCATTGTTTTTTCACCCATTTTCTTTGTAAAAATTGTTTTGCCCAAGATTTAGTTAATGCAGGGAAAGCATCTTTTGTTTTTGAACCAACCCACCAGTCAAAATTAAGTTTAACAATATCATCTACTGATTTGACTAGAACCTTATTTCCTTTTTTGTCAACTGCCTGTAAATTTAAATCTTTATCAATAACTTCTAATTTTAAAACTTTACTACTGTAAAAGTCTTGAACAAAAAATGCAGACTCTTCCATTTTTACTTCTACTGGTAGTTTTTGCTCTACCAACTCTTTTATAAGTGGAGGAAACATATTGAAAAATAAACTATTCTTTAATTCTTCCAATTTCTCTTCTGAAATACTTGATTCCACAAAATCTTGATGATCTAAAATATCTTTTGACATATCTTTTATAAAATTTAATCGTTTTTCTCTTATTAGAATAAGATATTTTATCATCTTACTGCAATATTTTGCATTAGTTTTATTAATTAATAACTTTTCTTTAAAATTATTCTTTTAACAAGTTTATTCCTGTTTTTTCAGTAGAATTTAATTATATAAAATATTATTACGAATAGTTTTATGGATGAATTATTACAAAAAGTTATTGAAGAAAATAATTACAAAGATCCAGAAAAAGTTTTAGAAAAATCTAAACAAATATTAGGGTTTTTAGAAAAATCTTCTGATCCAAAAGATAAGAGAAAATATAATGAACTCATTCACACAATTAATGAGCAAAGAAATCTTAAATCTTTATTCGATTTCTATCTTAATAAGAAAAAAGAAGATAGATTAAAAATGTTTTTAGCTATGCAACTTCGAGATAAAAGAGGACATATTTCTCCTAATAAGAAAAAGAAAAAAGAACGAAATGATGTATTAGACGGAATTGATGAAGATGATGAGGAAGAGTGTGGTTCAATTTATTCTATTTTGGAGAAGCTTATTTTAGCTCATGAAGTCATTCACTCTAACACCATACATAATTCTTTAGTTTATGGACAAAATTTAAATGCTCCTTTACCAGAAAATAATGAAAAAACTAAACAATCCGAAGAACAGAAGGCTACTGTGGTTAAATACGACTTAACCAAATTACCATTTATTTATCAAGAGTTTTTGAAGGATAAAAAACCAGAAGATATTAATATGATCTTCGATATATATAAATCTTTTAATGATTTTGAGTTTAATGCAGATAATTTTAACAAAGCTATTGAAAGACAAGAGATGAAGAAAATTCTTCAACCTTTTTCAAAACTTAAAACAACTTCCACCAACATTAATTTAACAGCAGAAAAGGAAGAACTTAAGTTCTCTTCAAAAACATAACAATTTAAATAAGCGATTTTGTATTAAAAATCGCTTATTTTTTCAGATCTGATTTGACAATTATATTGATTTTGATAAACTTTAAAACAATATAATAATTGAAACAGCAAAAATAGAGGCAAAAATGAAAAGCAAAACCAATATTCAAAAAGAAAATGAAAAACCAATTACTAAAAATGATAATCTACTTAACATAAGTTTTATCATTCTATTTCGTCTAATGAATATTCTTGTATTATTTTTAGCGGTGTCTTTGTTAGGATTATGCTTTTCTGATGATTTCAAACCTTTGTTTGAAATAGTTATATCGTTATTTTATATCACAGCCTTTCCTTTTCTTCTAGTTTCTATTTTAAAAATGAAACGGATTGGAAAAATGTAAAAGAAAATTAGGATAACTCTTTATCTTAATAATCAAAAATTTTACTATGATAAGGTAAAAATATGAACTTGACAGAAAATATTGAAAATGAAAAATTGTCTTTAAACAATCAACATGAAGGAAATTTTTATCCTATTGCTACACCACAGGAAATATATATTTTAACCTTAAAGCAAGAAGGTGAATTTACTAAGCAGAATAAAATTTCCAACACTTAAAGATTAAATAATAGTTTATAAATTTAACTAAAATCTTCTAAAATTACTTGACAAAAATGTTCGTTGAGAGTTATTTTATAAAAAAATATATTGATTTATAAAATATGAAAATAATAAAACTTGCAGTTAAACTTACAATAATATTTTTGATTTTTTTCACTTTAACGATAATCTATTTAGAACCAACTATTGTTAATCATAACGGTAATGCAACAAATTTAAAATCACCAACAGAAGAATTTATTAAAAATATAGAAGATAAGTTTTTTAACGAAAGTTTAACTGATTTTAATAACGGACAAGTAACTCGATTTAAAATTAAAAATAATGATTGTGTTGATTTAACTTTAATTAGCGATGACGATCAAATTAAAGTTGTAGAACAACATATAGTAATGCAGCCTCTTTTATATTCAGAAATATATGAACTTTTTATTAAGAATACTGTTTACATCAAAATATTAAAACCAACAAATTATTACTTTTATATATATGGGACACAAGCTCTTAGATATGATGGTGAAGGAAGTTATATTCCATTTGATAGTAAATTAGCAGAAAAAATTGCAGCTATTTATAAATACAATAAAAACCAGTGTAATAGAAAAGCTCTTGAGAAAAAATTAAGCCTTAACAAAGAAGAGAGAGAAATAATTTCAAATTTAAAATAATGAAATAATAATGAGAAGAATTATGTTTAAAAAAGAAAACAAAAAAGTAATTAATAATATGAAAATAGTAGAAGTAAGCTCTATTATTTTATCAAATTTAATGAAAATTTTATTATTATTGTTATTTGCAGCAATTTATATTGAAGAATTAAAACCCTTTTTTGAAAGTGGATTCTTATTATTTTTTATGGTTTATTTTCCTTATATTTTTGTCTCTTTTATTCAAACAAAATATATTGGCAAATTATAAAAACAAAATTGACAATGCCTCTAATTTTTGTTAAAATGTCAAGTAAAATTGATTTAATAATTTAAAATTAGAGGTTTTTTTATATGTTTTCATTTGTAATCTATGATTTAGAAACAGGAGGATTGGATAGTCGATTAGATCGAACTATGCAATTTGCAGGTATTAGAGTTGATGAAAACTTAAATATTTTAGGCGATCCTCTTGTTCTCTACTGTAAATTACCTTCTTTTTATATTCCGCAAAAAAGTGCAATTGAAGTAACAGGTATTACAAGGGAGGAATGTCAAGAAAAAGGATTGCCAGAATATATTTTCGCTCAACAAATCAATAAATTCTTTACTCAACAAAACAACACTGTTGTCATGGGGTTTAATAACATTAAATTTGATGAAGAGTTTACCAGAAATCTTTTTTATCGAAACTTCCTTCCTCCATATGATTATTCTTTTAAAGACGGTAATTCTCGCTGGGATTTAATTAATCTCGTTCGTGCTACTTATGAATTACGTCCAGAAGGAATTAATTGGACTTTTAAAGAAGATGGAACTCCAACCTTTAAATTAGAATTATTGACAAAAGCTAATGGAATTTCTCACGAAAATGCACATGATGCTCTTTCTGATGTTATGGCGACATTAGAAATGCTACGTTTAATTAAAAATAAACAACCACAGCTTTTTAATTACGCTTTAAACCTTCGATTAACTAAACAAGTTCAAAGTTTAATTTCTAGCGTTGATTATTTAGATGAAAAACCAGCAGTCTATATTAATGGTTCTGGTGTCCATTTACTATCCACCATTTATTTTAGTAGTGAGAAAGGACGTGTTTTTTTTGATTTAACTGCTCAAAATGATGAGGAATTGGAATCGAAAAAACAATCAATTGATCTATTTATTAATTCTAATTCAGAAACCTTATCTTCCTTAATTTTTAAAACACAATTGGAAGAACAAGGACAAAAACCTCCTTTAAAAATTATTCGAGATAACAGTTGTCCTTTTTACTGCTCTTCTCGTTTACTACAGAAAAATGAGAGAAATAACATTTTATTAAAAAATTATCAAATATTACTTGATTACCTAAAAACAAAAGCTGAAGTTAGTGAGATTTCTAATAAAGTAAGTGAAATTTTAAAATTTATTCATTTTGAGAAAAGTGATTTTGTCGAACAACAACTTTATGAAGGCTTCTTTTCACAAGAAGAAACTGTTTTTAGAAGTAGAGCAAATTTTATTCTTCAAAATAAAGATGTTGATGTGCAAGATTTACTTGATTTATTTGAGGACTTTAAGATTTTAAAAAATAGTAATCAGCGACATCAGGATTTGTTTAATTTGTTTATTGCTACCCATTTTTTAGATAAACTACCTTCCAATCTTAAGGAAGAGTTAGAGTTTAAAATTATAAAACCAAGACAAGAATTTTATCGAGAAAGATAATTCTAGATTTGTTTCTTGATAATTGTTATAATATAAAAAACATTAATTATAATAGGATTTTTTATGAAGAAAATTGATTTTAAAAAGGTTTTTCACCTACTTAAACAAGCAGAAGATTTAGCAGAACAATTGACCGCAGTTCGTGAACGTTTAGAAAAATAATTTAAATTAATATATTAGCGAGAAACTACTTCTCGCTTTTTTATTTTTATTTTTTAATATCATATAAAAGCTTTTGATTGATAAACTTAATTTTAAAAGTTAGAATTTATGTATGGACGAAACAGAAAAAATCATTATTGATCGCTTTAAAGAAATGTTTTCAAACCCTGAACTGTTATTTGAAAACAAGAAACTTCTTTATAAGACAAATTTAGATAGAGAAATTAGAGATTGTTTGTTAAAAGCTTACGAAGAAGTTCGTGATGTGGAAGGCTTTTTACGAATCTGTCTCCTTTTAAATTTTGATAGTCAATTATATTTACTTTCACAGGTTGCTATGGAAGAAATTAGTTCTGATGAAACAGCAGAAAATTGGCTTAATTTGACAGAGGCAGTCTTAGAGGATATATATTCAATTGATAATGAAGAAGATGAAGACAATAAAGTTGAATACCTAAAATCTATTAAAACTATTTTTAATGGTAGCCCTGAACACTTTAATTTAGATTTGAGTGAACAATTAAGTGAATGGTTAGATTTTTCCGATTTATATTGTGGCTTAGAGGAAGATAAAGAGGTTAAATTAGATGCTATTAGAAACCCTACTAAATTAAGTAATATGATTTTGAATAATGAAGAGATTAATGAAGACACTTATAAATATATGGGTAAAAACCATAAGTTTTTCTCCTCTTTTAGCCACACTCTTTATTCTAAATTTTTACTAAGAGAGATTATTAACTCAGAAGATCATGAGAATAAAAAAATTCTTTTCAGATTTTTTATTAAATTAGCTAAACAGAATCAAAATCTCTTTAGAGAATTGGTTCGAAAATTAAAGATTTTTATTAGAGAAAATGATGAAACCTATTTTAAAGACGAGCAAAACATTAAAGATCTAAGAAAAACAGTTGAAGAATTAAAGCAAGAGAGTAAAGTTGGAAGTGAAGTTATTCATCAGCTTGTTAAAATATTTTCAAGTGAGGAAAAGGATATTAACCGTAAAAGTTTTTTTGAAGACAATGAATACAAAACTGTTGTTGATGAATATTTATTTCAAGGAAAAGGTTGGCAAAAGGTATTCTCTACTCCAAATGAAAAACTCACTAAACAGTTTTTAAACTCACTTTTCTCGGTATGGAATTTTGAGAAGTTAGATTTAGCGTTTAAAAACGCTCAACCTGATGAAAATAATAATATTGATAGTAATAGTTTTGAGTTTTCAGAGGATTTTATTAAAGCAGGTAACTACTTTAACACACTCTCGGAAGAGGAAGCTTCTGAAATGATAAAAATGTTGCAAAACTATAATTATTATTTAAATCTAAAAAGGCTAAAAGAAACCCATGGTAATAAATATATCTCTTTGATTGTTTTATTAATTAAAAATTGGTTGAAAAATTTTAAAGATGAAGAAACTGAAAAAATATCTGAACAATTAAGTGATGATTTAATTTCTGCTATGTTGAATTAATAAAAGACCAGTCAAACTGGTCTTTTTATCTTTATATCCTTATAACCTTTTTTGCCCTTCATCTTTATCCTTTATATTTCAATTATTCTATATTTATTACTATTGTTTTTATCTTTATAAAAACCTATATTTTTAAATAAAGTAAACACAAAATTTAAAACAATGAAATTCAAAATTATTTTCACCTCATTATTAATGCTTTTATCTTCTTCAACAACACTTGCAGCAAGTGGTATGATTAACGCAGGAGAGCTTTTTAAAAACCACCCTATGTTTAGTGATATTGAAGGAGAGTTGAAAGAATATTTAGAATTATCAACAAAAAAATTACAAAAAAATTCTGCTTTATTAGATAGTCAGCAAATGGAGTTAAATGCAAATATTAAAAAAATGAATCCAACAACTGCAAAAGCCACTCAAAAAGATATAAATGAAAAACGTAAGTTGATTGATGAGCAGAAAAAAATCCTTCAACAAAAGCTTAGTGCTTTTCAAGAAAGAGGACGTGTAAGAGTTTTAGAAGATATAATTTTAAATTCTGAAAAAGTTCGTAAAGCTCTTGGTTTGGATTTAATTATTGATAGTGGCAGTGTTGTTGCTATTGATGAAAAATTAGATGTTAATAAACAAGTGTTGGAATCTATAAAAGAAAATTATAAACCTCAACAATTAATTGATGAATTAGATCTTTTAAGAACTGATAGATAATCAATATGAAGAAAACAGGTTATAAAACCTGTTTTATTTTTTATTTTGAAAACTTTAACCCACTTACAGAATTTTGTTTTATATTGGTTTTTTCAGACTTTTGTTCTTTCTCCAATATTTTACTTTTTTCTATTTCTTTTTCTTGATATTTCTCTAAAATAAATCCTACTCTCTCTTCGCTTTTAAATGGAGAATCTTTTGTATTCACCGTATTAAAAACTAATCCGTCATACAACTCTGTTGCCATTTGACTTTCTGTTGTAATTCCTATTGTTTTTATTTCTCCTCTTTTACTTATTACCTGAAAAACAACATGATCTGGTCTTGTAGATTTGTATTCAAGAATACTCTCCTGAACTTGATTTAATCTTTGTTCAATTTGTTTCTCTAAATCACTTAAACGATCATTTGCTTGCTTAGAATACCAAAGTTTGTAATTTAAAGCTTTATATAGTTGCTCATCTTCCCAACGTAAAAATTTAGCAATAGTTCTTACTCTATCACAATATTTATCTAATTCTTCTTGCGTTTGAGGACGATCTAATCTTGAATATGAAAGCCCTGCATGGTTTGTATTTCTTATTTTTTGATTAAAATTTGTCATATCTTTCCTTTTTTAACCCTAACATAGGTTAACATAAACACTTTAATTTTAAAATATTTTTCTTCTATTCATTTAATAATTTGTCACTAAAACTTCTATTGTTTCTAAATCATGTTTCTTTTTACTATAAAAACAATTTTTATAGTCTTTTTTTAAGACATGTTGTTTAAAACCATTTTCTGCAATCCATTTTTGTAACAACTCATTATCCCCTCCATTATGTTTTATCACATTAGAAAGAGCAAATTTTATTCCTGCCTCATCAACTTTTTTCAACCAATTTAAAAACGTTATTTCAATTTCCTTCGTCCAACCTCCATTATAATTCGAATCAGTTATTAAATAAGGTGGATCAACATAAATAAAAATCTCTTTTCCTTCGTTTTCTTTTTTAATTTTTTCAATCTCTATATCTTCAAAAGAACTGCTTGTTAATATAATTTCCTTATCTTTTTGTTGGAGGAAGGTGGTTAAATTTTTTAAGTTTTTACGCATATTTTCATTAAAACGACTTCTCCCTAATCCAAATGAGTAATTATAATTACCTTGTTGGTTGAAACGCATTTGATTATTAAATGAAAAACATATTAACACAAATAAATCTAAAGCCTCTTCTTTATTTAATGCCTTAGAACGGTTGTAATTTTCTTTAAACCTTAAATAACTATTTTTATCATCTTTTGTTAAACTATTCTCTTCTATTCTATTATCAATCCATTTAATTAAATCATGATAATTGGTTTTTTGAAACTCACGATATATTTTAATTAATGGTTCTAATTTATCATTTATCACATACTTCTGACTTTCAACATTCATTGAAACCTCCATTCCACCACAAAAAACATCGTAAAACACATCTATTTTTTTAGGTAGTAACGGTAAAATTTGAGGCATTAGCTTTAACTTACCTCCAACATAATTCATAGGACTTTTTTTAAAATCTTTAATTGACAATACTTTTTCACACATAGTTTATTTAAAAACATCTTTTTTTGATTATAAAAAGTTTTTACACAAAACTTCTCATATTGTATCTATCGTTGTATTGACTTTTGTGTTTTATTTGATATAATAGCTTTTAGAATTTTAATCTAAAGGAGTTTTTATGAATTTATATCAAACGGTAAGTGTTAAAATTAGTTCCTACGAACATACTAAAGCAGAATTTTTACTTGGCTTTAAAAGAGTTTTTAGAAAGGAGCTTGAAAACACTTTTAAAAGTGTTGTTGGTAAATTTAAAGATTTATATTCTTCCATTAATAAAGAAAAAATTTGTTATTTAAAAATTGGAGGAAATGTTTTTAAATTACTTCCTTATTCACTGCAGCTTGAATACAACTTAAAAGAAAAAATGTTTAACCAACAATCGGAAGAAATAGATGATTTATCTATTTTTGGTATTCCTGTTGCTGTTATTAGAAATGGCATCCAACCAATCTTTTATTATGAAACACTTGAAGTGACAAGTTGTCTTCATATTGTTAATGTTTTCCCAGAGAAAAATCAATGGAGTGTTTTAATCGATAAGAAATTTTTTAGATCTGCTCTTGATTTGGAAGAAGAAGATTTTGTAAAAATTTTATCTGAAAGTGATTTCAATAATCTTTTTAATGAAATTAAAACGAGTTATTTTAAATAAAAATTCAAAAGGACTTGTTTTTAAACAAGTCCTTTTACCTCTACTCTTTTAAGAGGAATAAAAAACAAAAAATTAGTGGTTTTTTAAAAAATAAAAATTAAGTGATAAAAAATAAAAAATATCTATTGACAAAAGACAATAGCTGTTATAGAATACAAACTAAGCAAATAGGACCGAAAATAGAAATTTAAAATCTAAGTTTAATTGACAATAAAAAGAATAGATTTAATTTAGATATTAATTTTTGTTTTCTTTTCATAATAATTAAAACCAATGGAGAACAAAATGAATAAATCAACTACAGTAAAAAATAACAATATTAATTCTATCGAGAATTCTAAAAAAAACAGAAACAATCGACAAAATAAAGTTTTATTTGAGTTGAGCAAACGTATCTACATCACCCCTTCCGTTTATGAAAATGTAATGTCTATTATCGAAGGAAAATTTGAGAAAATTAAAAAAGAAAATCCAAATTTAAAAAGTTTAAACATTTTTTCCTCTTTTGATTTATTACAATGTTTTCTTTTAACTATTACCAAATATGGGAAAAACCCTATTGTTCCTAATGAATTATATCAACTTTTGAATAAATTTAACGTTCCTTCTCCTACTCCTTATGAAGGTAATGTTGAGAAGAAACGATTATTTATCAATCATTACTCACATGAGTTTGTCACGAAACTATTATCAAAATTAGAACAAATTGAGAACTCTACCAATGCAGAAAAACTTCGTTTCTCACGCCCAAAAGTGGAGATTAGCGATTATTTATTTAATTGTGCAGTAAAAGCAGTTGAAAATAACTTTTTAACAGAAGAAGATATTTATAATTATTTACAGCGTAAATGTGAATATCAAAAAGAATGTCTTTCCGAGGAGGTTTTAAAACGAAGCGGTTTTATTTTAAAAGCAAACCATCTGGCAGCATAAAAAATCATTTATAGAAAAACAAGGCGTTTTTAACGCCTTGTTTTTTGCTTTCCTCTCCTTAAATCACTAAATTATTATTAGTTCTTTTTAAATTAATAAAAATGTTACAGCTTAATAATAATCAACAATTCAAAAACTTCTCACTTAAAAACCAAGCCTTGTCTTATAAAGAAAGTTTTTTATGTATTGAAAATATAGAAAAACCAAATTTTTTACTTGAAGTGTTTGAAGCCAATCTTGAAGAGGATAAGGTTAAGGAAAAACTTTTTAAAACCTTGTTTTTAAGTTATTTAATGAATTTACATAATTATAATATTGTAAATATTGATTTAATTTTCCAAGGCTCTATTAAAGATGAATTTTTTTTAAACCATCTTTATCAATTTTTTGAGAATAATTATTTTTCTAATATTGATAAACAAGTTAACCTTGATTTTCTTCGATCAGTTTTAGATAAATATCAAAAAATTGGTGATTTAGAAAATATTCATCGCCTTAATTTATTATTCAAACAATTGCAGGACAAAAAAACAACCAACTTTGAAGATATTTTGTTTCTGTTAGGTTTTGACGGAAATATCGATTTTGGAAAAATTACTTTACTTATTAATAATTACTGCAAACTTTTTGATTTAGGAAGAACCAATAATCTTTGGTTAAATAATAGTTATTTTTTTGTCACCAAAACTATGATGAATTTTTATCAGCAAATGGTTGAAGCAAAAGAAAATAAAAAAGGCTATTTTGACCTTATTGAAAATAGCATTGATTTTCAAAAACAACAAGCAGAACAGTTTTATTCTAGTGTTAATTTAAATCAAAATTTAAATCTTTTTACTTCAACAGAAAATGGCATTAGATTTCATACGAATAAATACTCAACGGATATTTTTAATAATGTTACCATGGTAAAACTTCTCACCACTCAACAGTTGGACGGATTTTATCAAGAGTATTTCTTGTCTCGAAAAGACTTTATAGGTAAAGATGAGCAAGAGTTCCTTTTTTCACTATTTAATAGCTTTTTAACAGAAAAAACTTTAAAAAATGATTTAATTAAAGGAAATCATTTTAACATACATTTTTTTAACAATTGTAACTCATTATTAAAAATAATCCCTAAACTTTCTAATCCTTGTAATAATAAAGGAACTTTATTGGAAGATGGTAATTATTCCATTTCCTCCAACTATATTGATTTACTGCCATTAAATTTCAATGGTGGAGATTTGTGCACTTTTGAAGAAACAAAACCTTCAAATAGTGATCGTGAAAACTTTATTTTAAAACATTTTTTTGAATTATTAAGACGTGAAACTTTTACCAATAGTCATAACAAAGTTTATTTAACTTCATTATTTATTTGGTTTTATTATAAAAACAAAGCTTTTAGGGATTGTATTAAAAATAATGAATGTAATAATTTAATTAAAAATAAAAATTTCATTTTGCATTTAATTCAAAAATTATCTTTTAAAGAATTTATTAGAAGTTACTCGTTATTACTTGGAAGTTATAAATTAAAAGAACTAGAAGATTTTGATTTTACTAGTAATGTTATTTTTCTTTTAAATAAAAACCTTTTATTAAAAAATATCTTAGATACTGAATACTTAATTAATGAACAGATTAATAAAAATAATTCAAATAAAAAAGTGCTACTTTTTAATTCTCTATCTACTATTAAACATTTTCTTGAAAATTTTAAATATTTCTCTGTTAAAAGAAACGGAGTAAATATCAATAATGAAGATTTTCAACTATTAAATAAAGAAGATTTGATTAATTTAAACATTGAAACCATTTTTCATTTTTTAATTCAACAATTTAATAAGAAAATTGATGTTGATAGTTATGTTTATTATTTAACTCATGAAATTAATAGACGAGATTATTTTGGTAAAAATAATTATTTTGAAAAACTTCTATTTGATACTAGTGAATCACGTTTTGTAAATGAGCAGGGCGAAATAAATAATGTATTAGACGATATTTTATTAAAGATTAAAAATTTAAATATTGTTGAAGATAAACGCCATATTAATTTTTCAAAATCAGAAGATAAGCAAATTTTATTGGAGAAATATTATTTTTCTTTTGTAAAACAAGAACTTTTGAAAGATTTTTATTTTTGGAATTTAGTGTTAAAAAGTTTTTTAGTTGAACTTAATAAAATTAACTTCTCTATTCCTAAATTAGAAGAATTAAGTTATTTCCTTCAATCTATTTCTAATGAATTAAATGTAACGGAAAATCTTAAAAATTCTATTGCAGAAAAACAAGAGATTAGAAAAGCGTTTTTAAACCATAAAAATATTAATTATAAATTTGTTGAATTGTTTTCAAGCATTAATAATGCAAATTTTAAATGCGATCTTTCTTTTGAAGAGCTTCCTTTTTATTCTAAAGAGATTTTTAGTAGTTTATCTTACTTATTAAAAAATCTAAAAGAGATTGATAGATTACGTTGGACCAATGGAGTTTTCTCCACTGATACGCAAAAAAATATCGCCTATATAAAGCAGTTGTTTCAACAATCAAAAATTTATGAAATGGCAGATTTAGAAAAACTTTATTGTGTGAAATTGTTTTTATTAAGAGATTATAAAAACCATCAATTAAATATGTTTAAGAAAAATAAAGGTAACTCTTACATTTCTTTATTAAGAAATTCTTTGTATGTTGAAGTTTTAAGCATTATTTTAAATAATGTCTCTTACGAAATTAAAGAGAGAATTATTGATTTATACGATAATATAAAAACCAAAATTTTCTTTATACCAAAAAGTATTCGGGAAGATAGATTTAAATTTTTTGAATATAAATATCCTTTTTACAAGGAGATATATAATACGAATAATGCAGAACAAGGGTTGCCAATTAATTTTGTTTTAACAGATCATATTTTTGATAATGTTAATTTAAAACAAAAGAGTTATAAGGATTTTTATTCCACAAATAATTTCGATGTTTTACTAACTTCTAAAACTCATGTTTATGATGACATCGCATTAGCTTTCATCTTGGATTTAAAAAGACTTTTGGGCATACAAACTATTACTGATTTTAATAAGTTAGGAGAAGTTGGAGCTTATGATTTTGATAATCCAGAAGAAGTGTTTATTGAAGCAACCAAAGATGTTTTTATTTTTATTGATAAGAAAAGCTATGTTTACGAAAAAGTTTGTGAAAAATTATCTTCCTTTGAACGTTTTAATCAAAATATATTAAAACAAAACTTAATGATTGTTGAAGATAAAAAATCTAAATTAAAAGAACTTGAAAAAACATTGAAGCAAAAACTTGCTACCTCTCAAAATAAACCAGAAGGAGACAATTTGTTTTCAAATGATATAAATGAACTTTTAATTGACATTAACTTTTTATCAAAAGATATTCAACTTACTATTATTGATTTAAAACAAAAGTATGAAGCTCCATATAACAAATTGATTTTTGGAGATAAAACAGAAAACATTAATAAGTGGTATAAAATATTTAAAGATTTGAAAAAATTCCAATAAATTAAAAACCAACAGAAATAATTCTGTTGGTTTTCTTTTATCTATTTAACTTTCTTTTTAAAAAATTCTTTAAATCTACCAAAAAATTTGGAACATTGTAATATTCATGAATTTTTATATAAAACACTAAAACAACAATAGCAAACAAGAGTGCAGTTAAAATCACTATTGTTAGCAATAAAATATCAATCATAAAACTAAAACTCCCTATTTAAACATTTTTTAATTAAACTATTTAACTGAATGAATTTTTCTAACATTTCTTTTTCCTTTTGTGGTTCATATTCTAATCGTTCTTCAATTTTCAACACTATCTTTCGACAAAAAAACATGTTTTCTTCAACTAAGTGAGAAAAATTATCATTTAGTTTTATTAAATGTTCTTCTAAAATTTCACCTTCATTATTAAAGCTTATTAGTTTAATTCTTTTTAAATCATTCTCAATTAACATTAAAAAATCATCCCATAACTTTTCAATATAAGAATTCTCTTGAAAAATCCATTTAAACAACAATCTTCTTCTGTCAAAATATTTTTCTGCTAAATTGAATGAGTTAATGAAATTCACATTATCACACAAAAGTTTTTTTGCGGTTTCATTTGTAAATAATTTTAATTCAATAGCACAACCAAAATTTATATTAAAAAGAAAATCATTAACAGCTTTCTCATCATTTAATAAATCTAAACTATCTGAAAAACTTATTAAAAATTTTTTTATTTGATTTTGATTGAAAATCATCCTATTAAGTATTTCCTCTATATTTTCTAACAAATGTTATTCCTTTTAATTTTTTGACATTTCATTTTAACATTTCTCTTTTATATTTCAATATTCTTAATCTTATTTTTTCATTTAATGGTATTGATTTTTAATTGTTTTATGATAAAATTTCATTTGTAATTTTTGTTGGGAGTTTAAAAATGTTGCAGGAAATTATGTTTGAATTATTAGAGGAAAATTATGAAAAACATTTACTTAATTAATAGAAAAACTTTTATTATTTCAAATGGAGCTATCAAACATTGTAAAACACTTCGCTACTTTCTATCTAAAAGACAACAAGAAATTGACATTTTAGATATTCACTCAAATAGTGGTTTAATTTTTATCGATGTCATTTTTAATAAAAATATGGCAGAACCTATTCTTTGCATTAAATATTTTCATAAAAATGAAGAGGTAATTGAATTTTCTTCAACTCCACAGTTTTTAAATCAATCTTTTATTTGTCATGTTGGTTTAAATTTAAAACAACTGCTATCTGAATAAAATAAAAAAACCAGATTTTAAAATCTGGTTTTTACTTTTTATAGTGTTAATAACTCTATATTTTTATTAAATTCTCTCCAGCCACTTGTATCCTTTTGACTCACTACTTTTTGAAGAGCTTCAAAATCTCCTGTTATAATTAATTTATCACACACTTTCTTAGCTATCTCTCTTCTACTCTCTTTAAAAACTTCAAAAGGCAAGTTAGGTAATTTTGTTTCTATAAACAATTGATTAAATTCTTTTAGGAAAAATTTTTCTGTATCATTTAATCCTTTTATCTCTTTAAAATCTTTAATTATTAAAAAAATATCTTTATCCATATTGTCCTTTATTGTTAATATCTTAAAAATCAACAACATAAATAAATGTATATACAATACTGTAGCGAGAAAATTTATTATGCTTATAAAATACATAAAAAAACCTTCAGTAGGTATTGAAGATCTTACTGCAGCAGAATTTAGGAACGTAAGAAAAAAAGATATTACTATAAGACCTATTATATTTTTTGCTTTTATGCTTGTAATAAATTTATTTACAGTATTAAAACTTAACCATTCCACTATCAATGTTATAGTTTTTTCTAGATAACTTTTAACTTCTGAAAAATCTCGATTAAAATGTTCTTGAAATCTTACTTCTTCTTCTTTTGTTAATTCAAAATTTATTTTTTCTTTTATTACATCAAGTAACAATTTGCGAATTTCTGCATCATTCCAGTTATGGAAATCATTACTTATTTGTTTTTTAAACATATAAATAAATAGCAAAGATGTTAGTTTTTTATTTGATAAAATTAATAAATACTCTTCCTCTTCTATACACTTAAATAATAATTTTATATTTTTTTCTTCTCTGTCATCTTTAAAATCTGGTAAAAAATTATTTAAATCTTCTGCAAAATATTTTACAACTTCTTTCAAATCACTTTTAAATCTATCACTAACGTCCTGTGTCTCTTTTATTACATATTTGTAATCCTTTTTTATCCACATATTTTATACAATAAACTTATTCTTTTCTTATTTGTAAATATAGTTTTTTTAGATGGAAAGTAAAAGAAAAGCGACCGTAAAAGTCGCTTTTTTTATTTATAACAATGCGATTGCCATTCCTAAACTTAAACAAGCTACCGCTACAATTGAGTAAAAAATCCAGTCAAAAAAACCTTCATTTTTCATTTTACACATAATGTTTTTCCTTTTCCTTTCTTAAATGACGAGCTAAATCGTCAGAGATTAAATCAAGCACAGCATATAAGTCTTTACCTGATTTTGTTACCACTAGATCTTTTTTAAAGATATGAGTTACAATTTTTGCTAAAAATGGTTCTTCTGGAGAATTGGTTTTCTCAACAAACACTTTAAAGTGCTCTTCTGAAGATAAACCTTTTGTGATTTTTAAACTTTTTTGTAGTGCTTTTTCAATAGAATTTTTAATTGCAGGCGTTAAATCCATACCTTTGGAAGTAATTTCTAATCTCATACTTTTTCCTTTTTTGTGGTTAATAAAATTCTTCTTTATATTTTTATATTAACATAAACGGTGGTTTTTGACAAGGTAAAAATCAATACATTAAAACTGTTTGCTTGTTTTTTATCCTTTTATCTAAATTAAAAAGGTAGCTTTTAAGCTACCTTTTTTCTTAGTTTGCAGGCACGTTTACCATACCTTTAAAGTCCATTGGCACAACAATTACTTTGTTATTAGAGTTTACCAAATCTTTCATTACTTCCATTTGTTTTAAAGCTAAAACGTCTTTATTTAATGATTTACTAATTACTTCATTTCGTTCTGCTTCTGTTTTTGCAATAATTAGCTCATTTTGAGCGATGCGTTTTTTATTCTCCGAGTTAGCGATCTCTTGAATACTTTTTGTTACAGAAGAGTCAACTTTAATATTTGAAATCGTTACACGTTCAACTGTAAACGCTCCTTCATCTTTTTCATTTAAATCTTTTTGTAACATTTCTAAAATCTGTTTCTCAATCTCATTACGTTTTGAGTTGACTTCCATTGAATTGTATTTAGATACAATATCGTTTGTTACAGATTTAGCTAAGTTATTAACTAACTTATAAGCGGGGTAAAAAATATTTTCATCATCATTTTTTACCGTTGCGTTCTGATATTTAATATATACATCGGAGATTGTTTCAGGGTTGACTGAATAAAACACTGTTACATCTAAATCCTCTAATGTTAAGTTATCATTTGCTTTTGGCTGCAGGTTTTCTAATTGCAACGGAATTTGTTTAACAGAGAACACTTTAATACTGTCCAAAACAGCCATATGAAACCCTTGTTCCAATTCTTCTTTAGAGATACCACCATCAAAACCAATTCTTACGCCAACTTGCCCCGTTTCGACACGTTCACAAGCACTTAAAAAAATTGCCATAAATGTTGCTAAGATAACTTTTAATAAATTTTTCATTAATTTTCTCCTACTTTAATGTTATTGATAAATAATGTAAAACAATTTGGAGTAAACATAAGCTTTTTTAACATTAATGCTTTCTCTGTTGTTATGTCGCTTATTATATATATTTTTCATGTGAAGTCAATACCACTATAGCTTTAATTTTTATTTTGTTTAAAATAATTTGAAAATTTCAAATTTTAAAGCAACAAACACAATAAACTCACTAGAAAACATTACACATAAACAAATCAAGATGAGTGAAAAGTTTTTCTTAAAACCATCTTTAATATAATCTACTAAAAAATAACTAAAAATAATAAAAAATACATTTGCTAAGATTGTTAATACAATTATAACCAACACTGTTAGCAAATCATTTTTGTCAAAAAATTCTGTTAAAAAATCCATAACTTTTCTCGTCTTTTGTTGTCTTTATTTTTACAATTATACACATTTATATGATAAAGTCAATACTAAAATAATTACCATTAACTATCTGTTTATTTTTTACGCTAACAGTTTTTTTAAAAAATATAATTTTCAATCTGTTATAATTTTTTGCGTAAAAATGTATTGACATCTATTGACTTTCTCTTCTTTTCTAGTATAATTAAGAGCATAAAAATTAGTTTTATAGAGGAAAAAACAATGGCTAACAATTCTTCTGTTTGCGGACAGGTTGGTGTTTTTATTAGTGAAAAATCACAAGAAAGAAACTCTTTTAAAGACAAAGTAAAGCTTTTAACTTTACTTCAAAATATTTTAGAGGACTTGGATTACCCTACTTTTTTACAAATTAATTTTGAAGAGTTAAATGAAGTTGATCTTTTTTCAGAAAATTCTTTAATCATTGATTTCTCGGCAGTTGGTAAATGGGAGTTTGAAAAAAATATTCAATTTTTAATTGAACTTTTAACCAAGCAAGATATTTCTTTCTATCCTAAAGAATTTCAAGATAATTTGATTGAATTACAATCTCTTTTAAAACATTATTGTTTAGGACTTAATTTTACCTTTTATGAAATTTTTAGTTGGACTCAAAGTGTAAACCAAACTACTATTTCTCTTTATGATTTTTCACAAGGTAATAAACAACCAATTGAGCAACGTTTTAAATATGATATTATTAGCAGCAATGGTTTTCATTTAACTCCGAAAGAGTTGGAAGTTGCAAATTCTTTCTCCCATTATGAAGAATTTCAAAATTTTGTGCCAGAAGAATTGGAAAATCAAAATCCATTTATTAGCATTTGAAAAATAAAAATGGCGGTATTACCGCCATTTTTAATAATCATTTTTTAATAAACCTTTTACTCTTTTTCTGTTTGGAAGTCCAAAAAAATGAATAAGTCCATCTAAATCCTCATTTAAATCTTCTAACTTTAATTCTAACCCCAATAGATCGCATGAGTGAAAGTCCCATACATTTCCAATAAAGGAAAATAAAACTTTTTTCTTTACTTTATCTTCAACTTGAATAATATACATATCAACAGATTTATCTTCGTCATAAATTAACTCTGCATTTTTAGAAAGCATTTTTGCCAATAAATCACATTTAAATTTTAACAAATCTTTCTCTATATCAATTAAGGGAAATGTCGAACTCTCGTTTTCTTTCTCTTCAGCAGTTCTATATTCATCTAAATATTCTTCTATTTTTAATAGTTTTTTCCTAATTGAAGCTGCTAAATCATCTAATAATGCCAAATCCTGTGTGACCCCAAGAACCATCCCCCTAAACTTAATCCCATAGATATTTTTCCCTTTGTATGAAATTGGTTTATTTTTTACATTACAAATTATTACTTTATTTAAAACTTTACTTCCCTTTTCCTTTAATACATCTATCAAACCTATTAATTCTTCATTAGATTTATGTAATTTGTAATACTCTTTTAACATTTTGTTTTTACTCCATTTTCAACTATAAAACAATTTCTGTAAGTGTTTGAATTTTAGCAGGAAAATGTATTGTTGTCAATTTAAAAAAACAAAAGACAGTGTATCACTGTCTTTTTATATCTTATTAAATTTACATTAAGCGTCTTGCTTGTGTATATTTTTCATTATAATATCCACTTGACAACGAACTTGTAATAACACCTTTTTTACTTGAAGAGTGAACAAACTGATCATCCCCTATATACACTCCAACATGTTTGTTTTTACGGAAGAACACCAAATCACCTACTTGTAAATCATTTTTATCAACAGGAGTTCCTAAAAACTTTAATTCTGTTGTAGTTCTCGGTAAATCTAATGCAAATGCTCCGTCAAAAACCTTTCCAACAAACGCAGAACAATCTATTCCATTTTTGGTTGTTCCACCTAAACGGTATTTTGTTCCTTGCCATTGTGCATACTCATTCATAATTTTTGTTTTTTTATTATGTGGATTGTTTGTTTTCTTGGCAGTTATAATGTTTTTACTTTCTTTCTTCACCACTTTTTTACTCGATGAAATTTTTGCTTGTTTTATTACAGTTTGATTATTTTCAATACTGCTTGAACAAGCAGTTAAAAATAAAGAACTCGCAACAATTGCAAGCAAAGAAAGTTTTTTAATTGATTTTTTATAGTTAATTTTTATCATTTTTAGATTTTATTATTTAAAAAATGATAATACAAGTTTTTCTTTTTATTTTTTATAAAAAATACCGATAAATGATTAGTTCATCGGTATTTTATCTTTTAATTAAATTAAACCATACTTTCTACTATTATATAAATCCCTTGATCTTCTCTCTTCCTCGGCAGTATTACAAGAAAAATAAGTATTTTCAGAATTAATATTAAATAGAGGGAATAAAATATTTCTTTGATCTTTATTACTCACTAAAACCTTTATCACCTCTTCATTAATTAGACGGAAAATTTCTGAAAAAGCTGCAGGTTTTAATACATTGTATTCAATATCCAAATTTTGATACTCAGACTTTAATGATACATATAAAAAACCTTCTTCCACACTTAAATATACCGATTCAATATCGAAAAATTCACCATAATTTATTTGGTAAGACAATCTTCTAATAATTTTTACTGTCTTGTTGACTTTATCATGAATTACTTCAAATCTTTCCTGCAAACCAGTTTTATTGGTAGGAAAACTTCCAATAAAATTCATTTTATTAATGGCAGAATTTAATGATAAAGAAGAATTTTCTTTCAAAAATTGAATGAACTCTTTATTTTTTGAAAGTAGGCTTTTAATTTCTTCTAAATTATGATTAAACCCTTCTTTTATTTTTTTAACCGCTAAAGTTGCAAGTTCAAATTGCTTTTTTTTCTCTTTCTTAATCTTTAAAACATATAATCCAAAGAAAAATAGCACAATCACAATTCCAAATAATAACATTTTTTATCCTCCCAATTTAAAATTGAATTACTACCTACTCCTTTGCAGGTTTTCGTCTGTCATTTTACCCTAATTTATTGTTTATGTCAATACATTAAAGAGAAATTTATTATATTTTGTTTTCAGATTTTGAAAAGCTATAATTTAAACATAATACACAATATTTTAACTCATATATGAAACAAAAATCTGAAATAACTACGGAAGAATTAGAAAAATTAGAAAAAAAATTAAAAAAACTACAAAATTTAAATCAAGAACAAGCAGTTGAAGAACTTAAAAAAGCAGTTTTAGCCTTAAATTATGAGACAGTAAAATTTTTGCTTGAAAATTATTCATTTAATTTTAATGAAATGAAATCAGTTAATGGGCATGGTTTTTTATTTACCATTTTAAGACGTTTTAACGATGACGATTTCATTTCAGAAGAGGTAGATTTTAACGATTTAAAGCAAGTTATTGAGTTGCTTTTAGAAAAAGGTTTAGAGATTAATGTTGATACTTCTACTGCTAAAAGCAATCAAAAACAAGATTTTGGTAACGTTTTAACTACTCCAATTGTTACCTCTTTACATCTTAAAGATACAAGTTTAGCAAAACTTTTAATTGACAATGGAGCAGAGGTTAATTATGAAGACAGTTTTGGAAACATTCCATTGTTTTTTGCTAAACATTATGATTTAGCCACTATGCTAATGGATAAAACTAATAATATTCATCATGTTAATAAATGTGGAGAAAATGCTTTATTTTATCAGGTTAAACATTTTAGAGTAACTAAGTTATTAGTGGAAGCAGGATTGAGAACCGATTTAATTAATTGCCATGGAGATACGCTTGTTTCTCATTGTGTAAAATACGGGGTTCCCGAAGTTTTAGATTACCTATTAAGGACCACTAACCTATCTCCTAATTTTAAAAACCTCATTACTGGAGAAGATCTTCTTTTTGTTGTTCAACATAAAAAAATGTTAGATGTTCTCTATAAATATGGACTTGATGTTAAAAAGCTAAAAAACAATCAAACTGTTTTATTTACCACAAATTCTAAAATTAGCTTTGTTAAAAGTCTAATTAAATATGGAGTTAATATCAATCATCAAGATGATAATGGCGATACTGTTCTACATAAACCAAATACTGAACATTTAATTGAATTATTGTTTACAGAAGGGTTTGATTACAATCTTAAAAACAATCAAGGCGACACTGTTTTAGATACCTATAAGAAAATAAATAATCTTGATTTATACAGTGGAGCTAAACAAACTATTCAGCTTATTGAAAATCTAATAGAAGAAAAAGAGCGAATAAAGGTTTTAAAATCAATGAGTTAATTGTGTTAAACAACGGTTTTTTATGACCGTTGTTTAATTTTTTGAAAAAAATAAAAAAAGTTATTGACAGTCTTTTTATGTATTGCTATAATGCACAACAACTAGGACGGATAGACCGTTTTTAATTTCACATATACAAAATAGGAGAAAAAATATATGTCAGATTTAATTAACAACCCTTTACCTCGTTGTGCTACTATTTTAGCGTTAGATGTTAGTGGTTCAATGGATGGCGATCCAATCGAACAACTTAAAGCAGGTGCTCTTAAATTTATTCGCACCGTAAAAGAAGACGATATTGCTTCTGCTTCACTTGAACTTGCCATTGTATTGTTTGGTGGTGATAACGCTAAACTTTTAGTTCCTTTTACAAACTTAAGTGATGATGCAGTTAATTGGCATAAAATTATTTCGAATGTTCAAGCAGACGGTTCAACTCCTATGGGGGAAGCAGTAGAGCTATCATTGGATTTACTTGAAAAACGTAAGGAAGAATATAAGAGTAATGGTGTTTCTTATTATCAACCTTGGTTCGTTATGATTACCGATGGAGAGCCTACTGATGAATCTTGGGAAAGAGCAGCAGATCGCTTGTATAATGCAGAGCAAAATAAACGTGTTTTCCCTATGGTAGTAGGCACAGAAGATGCGGATTTTTATAACCTTAAAAAATTTGTTTCAGAACCAATCCAATTGGAAGGATTAAAGTTCCAAGAATTCTTCTCTTGGTTATCTGCTTCTATGAGTCGTGTTTCAACTTCGGCTGTCGGAGAAGAAGTTACCCTTCCTCCAAAAACAGGTTGGCAAGCAATTTAGTTTTTAAATAGAGTTTTAAACAAGAACCCTTACTTAATTAATTTGGTGGTTAATTTTTTAAGGGTTTTTTTATTTTCTTTTTATAATTGTATTGACTTTTTTATGAAAACTGATATAATCACACTATATTTCACAGTGAAGGGAAATTAAATGAAGATTTATGACTGTAATAAGATCGCAGTTGAGGTTGATAAAGAATTAGGTTACGGTGGTGAAGCTACTGTTTACACAATGAAAGGCAAACCTGATGTTTTATGTAAAATTTTTCATCCTAATAAAATCACCCCAACTATTCAAAACAAAGTTAAAGCGATGATTAATAGTAAGGTTTTTAAAACATTGCAAAAAAACCAAAATTATTCATTACCTTTAATTGAGGTTTTTAATGAAAAGAATAAATGGATTGGATATGCTAAAAGAAAAGCAGAAGGTGTTAATTTAGCTTTTTTAGCAAATTTAGTTTTTATTAAAAGATTTTTTCCAAAAATTCAAAAGGTAGATGTTATTGCAACTCTTATTAAATTTTTAAAGGATATTAAACGCTTACATGACAATGATATTCTTATTGGCGATTATAACTTATCTAACTTTTTAGTAAACTCTAAAACTTATGACATTAGCTTTATTGATACTGATAGTTGGCAGTTTTCATATCGTCAAAAAAACTTCCGTTGCACAGTTGGAACTGCCGATATGACTCCACCTGAACAACAATATAAAGATTTTAATTCATTTAATCGAACTATTCAAAGTGAATTATTTTCAATTGCTGTTTTGTTATTTAAAGTTTTAATGTTAGGACGACACCCTTATGATTGCATTGGAGGTGATACCGTTGTTAAAAATATTGAGAAAGGATATTTTTATTATGATTTAAAAACAAAACCTAATGCTAAAATACCAAAAGGTCCTTGGTTTGATTTATGGCAAGAATTAGATGAAGAAATTAAAATGCTTTTCATTAAAACTTTTGGTTATAAAGGGGAAAAAAACCAACGTGCAACAATTGAAGAGTGGATTGAAGCTTTATCTAACTATAAATTTAAACTTGATGGCAGTAAACGTAAAAGATTAAATTTAATGAATAGTAAAAAAACAAATAAAAAGACTTCAACTGACGATAAAACAGAAACAATCGCAGTTGTAGAAAACATTAACCAAGAAGAACCTGTTAAAAGAAAGCGTGGAAGACCTCCTAAAACAATTACCGTTTCTTCAACAGTCGCAACCATTAAATAATATAAAAAGGAAAGAAAATGAAACCTTATAACTCTACAATTTTAAGCCACCAAACTGCTTTTAAAACTAATTTAACAACAAACCGCTTACAACAAGCACTATCTGTTATTCGTAAAAAAGAGAAAAATACTAGCTCTTTCTTTAATTATGAAGCTACCGCTAATAAATGGAAAAACTGGACTGCTTTTTATTCTTCTGTTCAAGGTTATGAGCATTTAAGAAACAACTTACCTTGCCAAGATTTTTCTTTTGCTCACGCTAAAAGCAAACGTCCTATTGCTATTGTTTGTGATGGAGCAGGTAGTTCAAAAGCTTCTCAAATTGGTTCAAGAGCGGTTGTGACTAGCTTAAAAACATTATTTTTAACATTAGAACCTATTCTTTATAAAGTATTAGATAAAGCAGAAAGCTATACATTAAAAGATCTTGATGCTATGGTTATCCGACATGTCAATGAGGTCTTATTAGATTTATCTATTGAACATAATCGACCAATTGAAGATTTTAGTTGCACATTATTATTAATGGTTGGTGGAATGATTAATAATTATTGGTTAAAAATTGGTGACGGAGCAATTGTTGTTGAAACTTTTGAAACAATTACTAAAACCATTGTTGAAGAAAATAAAAACACCTCTTCTTCATTTTTAGACACCGTTAGAACCGATGATAGATTTTCTTATGTTTACTTAAATAAACCTGAACTAGTTCAACTGAAAGAAAAAGTTGTTGAAGAAAATGTGTTTAAACTTTCTTACTTAGGTGAAAGCAATAAAGGCGGTTTTGCAAATGAGACCTTCTTTATCTCTAAAAAATCCCCTTACCAAAGCGGTTTCATTTCTGCTAAAAACATTTCAGCTTTCTTTGTTATGAGTGATGGTTGCGAAATTAAATTTGTTGATAGTAAAGACACAACTAAAATTGCAACAAGACTTTCAACATTTGCAGAAAAAGCGAGAGAAGGATTTTTTAACTCAATTCAAATTTCTAAAATGTTTTACAGCACAGAATTCACCGCAAATCATAATGGTGACGACTGCTCTCTTGCATTTTGCTCAAAAGATATTTAACCTTCAAACCGTCTTTAAAAGGCGGTTTTTTTATTTATGATTTTGTATTGACTTTTACGTTTTTTGTGTTATAATTGCTTTATATTTATAAAAACATTCACCTATTAAAGGAGATTAAATATGAGCTTATCTAATTTTAAAAATATTCGAAAAACTATTTCAAATAGCACTATTTGTAAATTAAATTTCGATCTTATTTCCCTTAAAAATTATATTCTATCACAAGGTAAAAACCATCGAACATTAAAATATGCTAATCTAGCAGAAATTGCCTGTGAAGATATTAAAACCATTGAAGCCATTTGGGTTGGTAATGATTTTAAAAATTTTGATTTTGAATTATACTCTCACAATTTATTTGGTTTTGGTTTTATCTATCCTTTTAGAGATAAAATGAGTAAATTCAAATTCTCTGGTTTTATTCCTTTTAGTTATAAATTGATTGGAAATAAAACATTGAAATTAAAAATTTCATTGGGAGAATTAAAGTTTTTTTATTATTACAAAGATTATTTAAACTATTTTGATTCTCTTATTCATGAGTTGAAAAACAATGGTTACAATCAAAAAGTTGAAGATTTATTGAAAAAATTTTATATCACACAAGATACTACAACCATTCAAAATTTAAAAGATAAAATTCTAACAAATTTTGATTACAATAAAATTGATTTTGTTTTAGATGATATAGCTTTTGAGAATACAATCGACACAATACGAGACACAATTAATTTTCTTAGAAAAGAAAAGTTTTCTCTCTATCAACATAACCCAATTTTTGATTTTATTATGAAAGAAAAAATAGGTTTTTTAGAAGGTTCGGTTTTAGAAATCTTTCAAATCCAAAAAGAAGTGCGTAATAATATTAAAAAATATTATCCATTAACTGAAGATTGTTCTTTTTTAAGTATTATTGAAGAGCGAATTAACAGTTGCTTTAAACATTTTAAATAATTAAAAACCGTCCTAATAGACGGTTTTTATTAGTGGTTTTGTTTATTTTATGTTATAATTGTTTTCAATAAATAATATTTAAAAGGATATTTAATGAAATTTTCTGAATTTGAATTGGATAATGAGTTTTGTATTTCAGAAGGATATGCTGTATTGTTTGATTTTGTTATGCACAATAATGAAGAAATTGTTGCTTTAATCTATCCATACAACGATACACCAAATAAACCTGTTTCTGTTGTGATTAATCGTAATAAAAAAGGGCAAGTGGTTTGCCAAGCTTTTAATTTTACATTTTTTTCAACCAATCAACGTGAAGAATTTATTTATAAATGTCAAATGTTAAATTTAAAATTTTTTAATCCTGTTTTATCTTTTGATTTTTAGGAGATTTTTATGCTTAATGAATTAAAACCACAAAAAATTGAGGAAAAATTTTCTGTTATTTTAAAACAATCATTTAAAGATACTTTAAATATTGGTTTTTTTATTTCATTTGTTTTGGTTTTTTGTGTTATTTCCAACTTTTTCTCAACTTCTTTTTTAGCGGAACTTTTGATGGGATCTTTATTTATTCCTTTTTTACTTTATAAGAAGAGTTGGATTAAGAATAAAATAACATTAAAAAACTTTTTTAATTATATTTTTTCAATTGATCGCCCTATTATTCCTCTATCTATGGTTTTTATTTTAATTTTTAATTTAATTAATTCATTAGTTGGAAAAACAGAAGAAGCTAATAACTCTTTATTAAATGTATTATCACCCGTTACAGAAGTTGTTTCATTTTTATTGAATTTCTTAACAATTTTTATTTTAATTTATTTAATAATTTTATTTGTATCTTATTTTATTCTTTTCCTTATTCAAGATAGTAAAACTATTAATGATTTTTCTAAAAACTCTTTTTTTGAATTCTTTGAAAATAAAGAGGTTTTTCAAAATAGAGATAAAATATTTGAGTTATTAAAAAATCCATTTAAATTATTTTCTATATTTATTTCTTTAATGATTGAAATGTCTGTTCTATTTATTAAAATGCCTTTTAAATCTTATTTATTATTAAATAGAAAAGTTGATAATCATGAGATTGCTAATAAATTATTTAAAGAATTTTTAATTTTAAATTGTTTAGTTTTTTTTAAAACAATTATTTATTTATGTGGAATTTGGTTACTCTCTTTAATTGCAGTCAGTTTCTTCTTGTCGGCAGATAGTATTTATTATTCAATATTATGTCGTTATTCATTAACTTCATTTTTTTATGTTTGGATTTTCTGCACAATGGTTAATTTATACCATTTAGGTTTCGGAGGAAGTTTAATTGAAATTAAAGAGGAAGAGTTAGTTTTTGAAGAAAATGTTGCTTTAAACAGTTAAGTTTATCGCTTCTTTAAAAATGCTGTTTTAATTTTAATCTATTGACGTTTTTAGTTTGTTTGTGTTATACTACTTAAAAATTTATTTAAAAAATAGGAGTTAAATCATGTTGCCTTCTCAATATAAAAATATTCGTTCTATCATTCGAAAAAACACCGCTATTAAAAGTGGCAACCTTCTTTCATTGCGTAACATTATCATTAAAAATGTTGAAAATAAAACTAATTTACAATTCTCTTTAAAAGAGAAAGATAATTTTGAATTATCTTTTAGTGATAATGATGTTTTTGAAGTTTTATTTGCAGAAAAATCTAATAGTCATTTTACTTTTGAATTACATCATTGTGGTTTATTTGGTTTTGGTTTTATTTATGCTAATAAAAAGGAACGTTTTATACCTTTTGGCTATCAGGTTATGAATAATTTAAATAATGTGGTATTAAAAATTCATTTCTCTTACTTAACCGAAGCAAGCTATTATAATGATTATTTATCTGATTTTTCCAATTTGGTTTATGCGTTTAAGATTGATAATAAAGTTAATTTGAAATATTTTTTTGATGTTTTTTATCAAAAAGATAAAAGTGTTTGCCTATTGGATTTAATTCAACAAGTTAAAAATGAAGCACAGGATAAAATTGATGAAATTCAATTTAGTCAAGATGTTAAAAAAGTTGTAGCTATTAAAGAATTACTAACAAAAGCTCGTTATTTATTAGAAAAAAACGACCTTAAATTAGATAGCGTTTTAAATGCAAAAAGGATACTTAAAAGTAAAAAACTTGACCTTCACTCAAAATTAAAACCCCTTGAAAAAATTGAAGATTTTTTCCAAGAAGCAGTCGAAGAACTTCAAGATAAAAAGAAAGAATATTATTTAATTCAAGCAGATCCAAATGCAAAAACAATCACAAAAGAAATGCTTTATTATTCTCAATTCTTTAAATGATTATATTGGAATGTTGAATAGTAAAAAACGGGATTTAAAATATCCCGTTTTTTATTTAAAAAGAATATTCTTTTTCAATTTCTCTTTTATCTATTATTGTTCCACGTCCACTTTTAAACGCCTTTTCCCAACATTTATCTTGATGATTTCTATCTACTAACATAAAGTCAGAAGTTTGAATGATTTGTTTAAATAAATCATCTATAAAAAGTTGAATTTCTTTACGCTCACCTTGGAAATATTTTTCTACCTTAAATTCTTCTGCTAATTTTTGAAATCTTTCTTCTCCAAGTTTTCTCTCTTCATAAACCTTTCTAATTAAACTACCATAATTTAAAGCTTCAAAATCTGCCTTAAATAATTCTTTCGGAAAGTTATATTCTAATTCTGTATTATTAATATAAAATTTTATGTAATAACAGTAGAGAAAATACAATGCTTTCTGTAATTTTAAAGGTGGTATATTTTTATGTTTTGTATATAAATATGCTATAAGTTCATTTATATCTTCAAAAAACGCCATTTTTAACCAATCTCCTATTTTATGTAATATTATTTTAATTATTTTGTAACCACTCGTCAATAAAATAAAAGCCTTGTAGCAAAGCCAAGACCTTTATTTTATATATTTCCAAATTACTATTTAGGTTATTATTAAAAGCAAAAATTAAACAGAAAAAGGGAATTTTATTGCTTCATGTGATTGATAACCTTCCACTTTGAAGTCATCTTTAGAAACCCAAGTTTCTAAATCTTCCAAACTTTTTATTTCTGGATTGATAATTAATTTAGGAGATTCAAACGGTTCTCTATCCATTTGTTCTTTAAACAGTTCTAATTGATTTTCGTAAATATGCACATTAACAATCTTATGGTATGCTTTACCACATTTATGCCCTGTAATTTGAGCCATTAAAGCCAATAAAACATAACATTGAATTGCATTATATGGCACTCCAAGAGGATAATCTCCACTTCTTTGAAAACTGTTTAAATAAAGTGTATCATTCACTAAACTAAATTGATGGGTGTGCATACAAGGGCGTAAACAACCTAATTCAAACTCACCTGGATTCCAAAATGTTACGATTTCTCCACGATCATCGATTCCATTTTTTAGATTTTCATACACCTTTCTAAACTGGTCTAAAAACTCCCCATTAGGCTTTTGCCAACCTCTTCCTTGAACTCCATAAACTCGCCCCATATCGTCTTCACCTTTTCTATTAGGATTTTTAAGCCAAACCTCATTTTCATTTGCATTAGCATCCCAAGTTTTCGTGCCAATGTCTCTAAATTGTTTTGCACTATCATATCCTCTAATATAACCTAAAAGCTCTGCGATAGCTCCTTTATAGAATGTTTTTTTTGTAGTTAAGATTGGAAACTTCCCCTCATCAACATCATAAGTAAAATCTGCATTGATAAGCGTTAAGCAGTTTACTCCTGTTCTTTCATTTTTAATCCATTGACCTTCTGTAATTAATTTTTTACCTACTTCAATATATTGTTTCATTTTATTTTTAAATAATTTTACTGTTCTTTTTATAATACAAGGTTTTTTGTAAAGTCGCCAGAATTTTATAATTTACTTCATTATTGCTATTTTTTAAAATTTTGCATTACATTTTTTTTGACTTTCACCCTTTTAAAAGGCATAATAAAAACATTATTTTTAATAACTATTTTTATCTTATGAATATTAAACAGCTTGATCTCCTTTTATCTGACATCATGGATTGCAACTCCATAAACCATCAAAATAAATATCACTTTATAACAGAAGACCTTATTATTAATTTTTTGAAAGAAAATAAAAAATATATTATTAACGGATATGAAGACAATTTTTTACTTTTAAAAGTATTAAATAAAATTCTAACAATTTATTCTATTAAACTTGAACGTAAACTTTCTGAATTAAAAAACATTCCTTTTGCTTGTTATTATTTTTCTGAGCAAATGTTTTTAACTTATTTAGATATAAATTATATTGTTTCATATTTTAATAAGAAGTTTTTTTATGAAATTGTTGAAGAAAATCCATTAAGTAAAACAATTTTCTCCCATTACACACCAAGAATTTATAAAACTAAAAACTTAAATATGAATTTCTTTCAATTTTTAAAAAATACAAAAGATCACCATTTTTTACTTCTATTAAAACTATCATTAAATAACATAGAAGATAAAGTCATTGAAGAAGTTTTTAACAATTTTGATACAGATTATTTGGTTGAAGAAAATGTTCTATATAAAACATTTGATAAGTATAACGATGTATTATGCCTATTATCCAACCCTATTGAAGAATGGACGGTAGAACAAGAGAATGTTTTGTTAAATATCATTTTTCCACAAGACAATATAACCGATAAAAACAAAGCACTTAAAGAATTAATTAAAATTGAGGTTTCAAACTTTATTCAAAATAATGTAGAAGAAAAAAATGCAGAATTAGTTTCTTCTAAAAATAATTACGATTTTTTATCAACCCGCAATATTTGTAATAAATTGTTTCCTCAAAAATCTTCTTACTTAACTATTGATTTATCAAAGAGTATTGAAGATTATATTTCAGATAAATTTTTTATAGAACTATCAAAATTATCGGTAAGAGATTTTTACAATCTCCTCGCTAATAAAATAAGATGCAGTTCTATTGATGATATTTTTTACTTTCAAAAAGAAGTAAGAAGGTTTATTGAAAATTATTATGATAAAAGAAAATTATTTTCTCCTAATGATAACGCCTCTACTTTTAAAATTGTTAGAGAACTATTAATAAAATTATCTCAATATGAAATGAATGATATTTATAATTTTATTGATATACTGCCAAATCTTAATAAAACAATAAAAACAGTTTTAAAAGATGAAGACTTTATTTCTCGCTTTAATCCTAATGTAAAAAATGGCAATTTTATTATTGAACGTAATTTTCCTCTTTATAAAAAACTTTTAAAAGAATATAAAGTTGAATTAACATTACCTTCAAGCAAAAATTTTAGTAATGAAGAATTTAATAAAAGAATAAAAGAAATTTCACAAATAGTTAGTGATTTTACAATACAGGATTTTATTAAAGTAAAAGCTTTTAATTCTTTATACAAATATAAAAATTCTAATATAAAATCTCTTATTTATGATAAAATACTTTCCTCTATTCAAGATAAGGAAGATTTAAGATATTTTCTATCTTATTTTCTACATTCAAATGAGCAGGATTATCAATTTTTAAATTCTGTTTATGATAAGTTTTCAGAAGAAAATATAGCAGAGGTTTTATTAAGTTTTAACTTAGATAAAAATATCTTGTTAGAACACTTAAACACATTGTCAGTGGAAGATAAAAAATACTATTTAATAGTTTATTTACATCCCGTTTCAATTAAAAAGGATTTAAAAATAGCTAAAATTATTCAGTTGATTTATCAATAATCTCTTAAAAAGCCCATAACAGTAGGGCTTTTTATTTTTATTTAAGCATTGACTTTTGAGTGGTAGTGTGTTAGTATTCTATTAACTATTTGTAGGCTTGTATTAAAAATTGGAGGATATATGAGTTTATCAAGAGATCTTTTGTGTTTAAAAACAATTGAGAACTTTAAGAGTTATGAACTATTAAGCTTTAAAGACATTCTAAATCTTATTGTGAAAAATAAGGACATTTTTTTAAAATTAAATCCAAATACAAAAAAACAAACAAAAGAAGAAGCACTTCTGTTTATTGAGTTGGCTTGCAGTGTGCTTTTTAATAAAGTTGAGTTAGATTTTAAAAAAAGAACCCCTTCATACTCTCACATGTATGAACATCTTTTAAATAAGCTTTTAAATCTAAGTTTAATTGAATATTTTTTAAGAAAAAAATGCGTTCTTTATACTTCTAGCAATATTAATTTAGATAAGTTTGCTTTATTTGAAGATAAGGTTATCAATAAAAATCATTCAGATGAAATTGCTTGTTTTTTAAAAATCTCTTTAAACAACGCTGAAGTTTTACATGAGCTTTTTGTAACCACATTAATGGATAATGAAGAAGATTTTCTTGAAGAACTTATCAATAACATTGGTAATTCAAATGAATTTGAGGAAATTCAAAACAATTTGATTTTTTTAACTTATAAAAATAGTGGAATTTATGAACAATATTTCCCTGAATCTGCTTATCGAACATCTGAACATAATGTTGCTATTGCTAAAATTATTCTAAAAAATTTAAACATCGAATGTGCAGCAGAAGAAAACATCCATAAACAATTAGCAGATGAAGTTAAAAAGGTGATGTTGGAATTTATTGAAGGTAAAACTTATTGCCCCAACTCTCCTATCGAGAGAAAAAGAGCAGAATATCTATTTAAAAAAGCTTATTCAGATGAATATAAAGGGTTTTTGGAAGTGGATGAAGTTATTTCAAAATTAATTCCACAACATATTAATTATAATTTATACCAAGCTTCACTTGAATATTTAACCTCTTTATTTTTTGAATTACTCTCAAAAGAACTTTCTTTTAAACGTTTTTATAAATTTATTGAAAATGAAGCTAAATATGGTTTTCAAATGCTTAATTACCGCCATTCTTCAGTAGAAAATGTGGCAAATAAAGATTGCTTTGAAAAGCGTTTTAATCATTTTTACAACTCGTTTATTCAACATAAAACAGAGGAAGAAAAACGCTTTAAAAACTCTTCTAAATTTAATATGTTTAAATGGATTATTTTATTAGCACTTAAATTAGACATTAGTTTTGAAGAATTGAAAGGTATTTTCTATAAAATTGATAATAATTATGAGCAAACATTGTATAAAGTTTTCCGTGATGCTCAATTTATTTCTTTATTAAATCCATTTTTAACAAGTAATAAAGATTTAAGTTTTTATCAAGCTCTTTCAAAATACAATTTTAAACTTTACCTTAACCTTTTAAGAAAAGGAGAAGGAATTTTCGTTCTTGTTAAAAACCCTAGCTCTTTTAATAAATTATTTTCTTTTATTGAAACAGTTGATTTTCAACAAATTGTAAAAATGCAAGTTCTCCAATCTATTTTTAGAGAGCAACAGCAGATGCAGGTAGGGCAATTAAGAAACTTTAACTTGGTTTTAAACATTGTATTAAATAAGTTAAAAGTTGACAGTTCAGAAAATCTTTTCAGCTTACTTCGCTTTATTTTTAATGAAAAAGACTTTCTTTTATCTACAAGAGCAGGAGAGATGTTGTTAAAAATTCTTACAAATTTCTTGTTTAATTATTATTCGGAGAAAATTATTTTAGAAGTGTTTTTAGATTATGAGGTTGGTTTCGATCGGTCTTTAAACTCATTATTATGGCTTTATATGCACTATAAAAGACTGAATGGAACTCCCGATCTTATTGTTAATAAAGTATCTCACGTTATGAATAAAATTCTTTCTATGAGTAATTAATAAATTATGGAAAATAAAAAGCCTCTACAAATAAATCGAGGCTTTTTTATTTACTGTTTGCTATTGACAGTTTTGATTTTTGTGGTAAAATACTCTTGTTTATTAATATTAATTAAGGATATTGTGATGATTTTAAAAAATTTAAGAGAATATTACCTAGGTCTTTTTAAGACGTTTAATTCAACTGCAGATATTGCAAACTCATTAGATTTTAATACTATTGAGGAGCATATTAAATACATTTTATCTTCTCTTAAAAGAAATAACAGAGGAGAGATTATTATTGAAAAACAGTCTTCAAAATTATTAAAACATCTAAAATATCTTTATAAAATGAAACTATTTCAGAATCAATCTATTTTAACTGATTTAGAGATGAGAAATAAAAATCGTTTTTACCTTGATCTCTCTTTACTTTTAAGTGGATTTGTTAATGGTTTTGAAATTAAAGATAGCACTTCTCCACTTCATCATTTAAATATGATTCACTTATTCTTGGATTTTAATGAAGAAGAGTTTTTAATTAAAAGAATTATTTCAAAAACTGTTAAACTTACAGTTTATTTCAACGCTTTAAATGGCGACCAACTTTATAATCAATTAATTAACTATAATACAGATTATGATAATTGTTATTTTTTAAATGGACTTTTAGATTTTATCAATTCATCCAAACATGAAAGTGATAGTTCCACCATTCCTCCGCAAAAATTACTACCTTTTAATTTAGTGGAGTTTTTAAATGATAAAAGTGAGTGCGATTGTCTTTTAAAACAATGGTTTTGGGAAATTTATTTAAATAGTTTTACAGTAGAAGAGTTTTATCAATTAATAATTAACGAAATTAAGAGTTATAAAGTAGTTTATTTGGAAGACATCTTTTTAAATAATCTGGACGTTATTTTTACAAAATTTGTTGAAGAGAAACATGTTCAATTAAAAGAAGTTAATCCAAACACCATCTCGACTTTTATCCAAGAACTATTTTTATTAAGTCAACGTATGGATAATTTTGATAAAGATAACCGCTATTATAATCAAAATGAAAAATATTATAATAATCGTTTCTTCTTAAAATATTTATTTGAATTAATTTTAAACAAACACCTATATAGTGTTGAGAAATATAATCAGTCCATTAACAGTAAAAATATTTTGTTAACTGTTTTGAAAAACAATCAAGTTTCAGATTATTTATTATCTGTTTTACAGAAAGAGGCGACTCCTTATACTGGAGATAGTTATCTTAGAAAAGAATTAAATAATTTAATTGCTTATGAGTTAACTTATTTTAAAAGAATAGTTTTTACAACACTTACAGAATTCTATCCATCTTTTCTTAAAGATAAAATTTCAGATGGAAAAATTGATTTTGAGTTCTTGCAAAATATTTTTGTAGAGCTTGTAAAACATAAAAATCAATTCACATTTTTCTATCTTGAATTAATTGCAATTACTTTAAAATTTTTATACTCGCAATTTTCTATTGACGAATTAACTCAAACAATCAACAAAATTTCCTTTAATTACCACAACATTAAAGATGAAATTATAGATTTAATCAATAATTTGGAGCGTGAGTATGTTGACTTGGAATTAAATTTAAAAAACAACAATTTAATTCTCTTAAATGAATTGTTGAAATAATATATTATATAAAAACACCTTGTTTGAAAGGTGTTTTTTATTTTTATCTTTTTCTTTAGCAAGATTTTGTTGCACTATTGAAGTTAAAACCACTAACGTAAGAAACACCTTAGTCATCAACATCTTAAATCCAAAACAGAAATCCACTTATTTTGATTTTCAGGTGAATTGATTATTGATTCAAAATTACTTTTAAAGAATTCATCTTCTATATTTAAATAACCTTCCACATTCTGAATAATCATTACGAAATCTTCTGACAAAAAACCTTCATATTTTTCTATCTCTTTTTGAATATCGCTAATTTTTGTCGTTGAATAGGCGTAATGCAGCTTCTCTCTACCAAATACTTCTTGTATTAGATTAATAACATATTTATTCTCAACATAATATAAATGAAACATTTCTTCTTCTTTCAAACCAACATGTCTCTGTTGAAACTCTTCAAAAGGTTCTAGTTGAATATTTAATTTCTTAAATAAAATAAATTTATCTATTACATCTTGATAGTAATTTTCTTTTAAAAAATCAAAATCAACCTCTTTTAACAACAACTGATTTGCATAAAAACGGTTGTTTTTATATTTTAACTTCTCTTTTCTAGCAATAACTTGTTTTAAGCAATCCTGTTTAACTGGAAGGAAAAAATCCCATCTTCCACCTAAAGAAAAACCTTCATGAACACCATTTGGATTATAAAATTCTCCAAACTCACTATCTTTTTCAATCAATTCTAAAATATCAATAGCATATCTATCAATCTTTCCTTTATAATAATCTGATATTTCAACCAAACTTTTCTCTTTGGAGTTTACAGTGATAGCAGATAATAAGCAAGCAGGAATGAGTTTTTTATCTTGATAAAATTTATTTAAATTAGTTTGTAAATAGTTTAATTCAAAGTCGTTCAATAGATCTTTATTAATTACCTCTATTGTTTTTGTTTGAGCAATCTCTTCTTCTACATCGACTTTTTTAAATACATAATAATCTTCATTCCAACATTCATATTTTTCCAAAAAAGAAAAATCATCTTTTTGTTCTGATATTACAAATGATAAACAGTGCATAAAAACTTCTTAATAAGTTAGTTAAAGTATTTTATTATATTATCAAAAAATATGTTTAAAACAAGTAATATATTAACTATTTAATAAAAAAAACCTCTAATTAAATTAGAGGTTTTAAAATGTTGAATTATCGCTTTATTTTATAAGCATTTATCTTCCATATCTAGAATTAAGAATTTCATTTTTTAATTTAGAAACTTTTTCTGTAATTGGCTTCGGTAAACTTTTTAAGTTGTCATTTATATTAAAAAGTTCTCTATAAAAAGAATATAACTCAATTAAATTAAAAACAGATTTTCTCTTATTGTAATCGTTAGCCCGTAAAAACTCCAAAGATAAAGAATCTAAATCAAAGTTTTTAAACATGTTGTCAAATAAAGACTTGAATAAAAGGATTGTGGGTGAAGATATAAAGTTCACCTTTTTAGCAATTTTTGATAACAATTCTAACGCAATATTAAAATCAACCCCTAAACCTTTTTTAAATGATTTTAAAATCGCACTAACAATCAACTGATATTGTTGATGTTCCCTTTGATCTCCATCGGAATACAATAATAAATCAAAAACTCCAATGTTTTTTAATTTTTGAAAATTAAATTTTGTTAGTTTTTTCAAAAAATGTTTAAACAAAGTTTTATCTTTAAAAGCATTGGTTAATAAAAATTTACTTAAAACAATTTTCTCTTCCTTAATAAGTTGTAAGAAAAGATTGTAATTATATGTTGCTAACAAATCGTTAAACAAACTTTCATTCTTATCTTCACTTTCAAGAATATCAAATGCTTCTGATAAAAAATGATTATCTCTAAAAATATGTTTTAAAACCTTTTGATACTCTTTATTGTAATGCTTAAGTGCATGCAAAACATTTATTAGAGATATTTCTTTCTCTAAAGAAAGCAAAAACAATTCCTTCCATATTTTAACCTGAGAAGCGTTTTTATATTTAACTTCTTCTTTGGTTTTGTATTTGGTAAATGAATCTAAGAAAACATTTAGATTATGATAAAAATGTTCCTTAAAAGACATTTTCTTATTATTTTGTCGAAGTGATTTTGCCTCATTAGCAATAAAACGATAAAAACATTTAAAGGACAATGTGTTTGCTAACGTTTCAAAAAATAGAGGCTTAATACGTTGTGCCATAAGTTGTCGAACACTCATATCTGCATCTTTTGGAACGATTTGTTCTAACAATAAAGCCTCAACATCTAGAAAAGCGATATTGGTAAAATTTGTTTTTGTTAGTATTTTGTCTTTTAAACGTTTTTGAATTTCTTTCTTCAAAGCAGTTCGATAATATTTTTTATCTTCTACACAATCAACATTTAAACCATTTAAAATAGCTTTGTAAACTTGCCAATCTGGAATTGAACCAATACCGCCTTTTACTCTACTAATAGCCAAACCGTAGTAACCAACAGTGTTAGAATTCATTTGTTTATAAAAATGATAGAAAATAGTGTCTTCAATTTTTTCTTCTTCTTTTGAACAAAATTTATCCAAAGAAGTTTGAATTTCTTCAACTCCCATATTTTGAATTGATTTGTTTAAAAGATCTTCAAAATTACTGTTTAGGAAGTTGAGAAAATCTTTATTAGATCCTTCTGCTAAATTCTCCAACATAACTTCCAATAATTTTTCTACCAATCTATTTTCAGTAAATAAATCCTGATTGAAAGCTAAATTTTCAACCTGTTTTTGTAGATAGCATGTTAATCTGGTGATATGTAGTAGTCTTAAAAGAAAATATTGCCCCCACAGAAATTTTGAGACTTGAATTTGTTTAATATAATCTGCTGTTTTTTTAATAAATAAAGTTTGAATAAGTTTAATGAAGCGAGAGCATTTCTCCAATACTTCTTTATCATTTTTTTCAACTGCATTTAGAATATAATTCTGGTGTTTAAGAACAGTTTGATAAAGCTCTTCAAAACCAATAATATCCCAAACATTTTCTTCGATAATTTTAGATAAAAAATCTAATTCTTCTTGTAATTCCACTGTTTGAATTCGGTTCATAAAAATCTCCTATATCGGTAACTTTATTTTTGTGTATATTAACAGAGATTTTTGAAAATGTCAATGCTCTTCAAAGTAAAAACTTTTCTGCCGATCTCAATAATATATGGTTTTATTTTCAATAATTTACAAACAATAAAAAAAGCGATGTTTTTAATTGCATCGCTTTAATCTTTTGTTAACTTTTATTAAATTAATTTAACTGCTATTTCGTATAGTGAAAAAACTTTTTGTATTACAGGAATGTTATTATTTAAAACTGCTTTTTCTTTATAAATATTAACTTCTTTAATTGCACGTTTAATCAATTCTTTATCATGATAGTTTAATATAAGATCTAATTTTAATTCTGCATAATCAGAATGAACTTCATTTAAGGCTTTTACTACTGCTGGTTTACAGATTAAATCTTCTACTCTTTTAATATTATGTTTATATTGAATTTCTGCGATCTTTTCAATTCTTTCTTCTCGTGAAATAAATTGTAATTCCTCAATATCTTTGACATTAAATAGTCTAGGATTATTTTTTTGATTTGCTAAAAATAAATCTATTTCATCACCTTGCGTTTTACATTCTGTATTTTGAGTTAATTGCTTAGACAATACAGAATATAATTCTTCTTTTGTTAAAAAATTTTTATCCACAACCCCTGTATAAGCATCAATTCGATAGGCGTGAACATAATCCTTATAAAAGCTATTTTCCTTTAAGAAATCTTCATTAAAAACCAATTCAACCTCTCCGAAAAAATTCATGTCTTGGTCTGAATAAGCAACAGAAGGACACACAATGCCACCTAATTTAAATGTTTTAATTAAGTTTTCTACCGTCAAGTTGTGAGTATATTTTTTCATTTATTTTACCTTAAAGGTGATTATATTGTTTTTTTTGTTTAACTAAGTTATAGAAATTATATCAACTCAAATTTATGTGAGACTTTTTATGTTAAAGCATATTTGTATGCTCTTTTTCGTCTTCTTTTTTAAAAAGTGAGAGCAACCCTAAAACAATTAAATATACTGCAAATGACACCTGAATAGCAGCAATCACATATCCCATAATATTAAACAACATGAAAAACCTCTATATTTCTTATTTCTAGTTGCACATTTTACTTAAAAATAATGTTGATGTCAATACAATATTTAAAGTTATTGTAAATCTCTTTGTTTTTATATTTTTATTTTCTAATGTTCGTGTTCAACAAATTGGATGGAAGTTTGGTTTTAAATATTAATTCTACCCCTCCTTTAAAATAAAAGGCGGTATTTTATTTACCGCCTTTTAATCATTCTAAATCTCTTTTAACAGCATTAAAATTCCTTCTTTTATTGATTTTTTTCTCTGTTCTATAAAAATGTTGAAAATCGTTTTGAAATCCTTTTCAATATTTTGTAGCTCTTGATATTTTTTATAATCAATTAAAGTTTCTTCAGAAAAGAATAATCTTTTAATTAAATCTTCAACAAAATCTTCTATAATACTTTCATTTAAAACCCCGTCAATTACTTCGTTTACAATAATAAAATTCTTGCCATTTTCTCCCGTAAACTTTTCAATTAAACACAATTCTTTTGCGGGGAAATATCTTAGAGATAAAGATAAGTTTTTGTTTCTACCGCAATTAGATTCAAAACCTTTTGCTAAAGGCATTTCTTTCACGAGATTGTTTAAAACGTAATCTCTTAAATCCTTATCTCCTTTTAAAATAAAAAAGTTGAATACATAGGTAATTTCATTACAATGAAAATTTCTAGATATTAGAAATCTTTCCAATAATGTTGAGCTATTTTTATCTTGAATATAATATTCATCCCAATTTTTATTTTCATAAATAATGTGGCTTTTTACAGATAAAGCTTCTTTTGAAATATTTTCCTTAGATACTAATTTTTCCATTATTAGATCGACAAAACCTTTAATACTTTTATAAGTTTTTGTTTTATTAAAGTTTTTATCTTTTACAATTTTAGCTAATTCAACTTTCATAAAGTTTCCTTTTTATATTAATGTGAGTTGTTTCAATAAGTAAGCCAGTTTATTATTGAAATTTTTAATCAAAAACCATTTCATCAACTAACCAACTATCATAAAGGTTACTCATAATAGTTGTAAAGTTATGTCGTGCTTCTATCAGAAGCGTTTTTAATGTTTCATTATCCTTTGTTAAACATATAATATCTAATTCATAAGTGAAATCAGAGAGTGTTAAAGTATTTCCTTTTTTATTTCGATAAACCTCCCCATTTAATTTAGCAAGCATATAACAATTATTTTCTTCATCATGCTCTTCGTTATAACACACATTTTCATCAGTAAAGGTTTTGAATAAATCTAAATAAGGCGTTTCTCCCTCAAAACCAAAGATTTTTGGAGAAAATTTAATCAATTCCTCCTCATTCTCAAGACTTTTACATTCAGATGCGATGTAATTATGAATAATTGTTCTTGCAATATTTTCCTGCACTGCTAATGGTTGTTTGTGAAATAAAAACATTTTTTCTCTCCTATATTTTTTATTTTCCATCTATTATATCTCTTTTCTTTAAAATGTCAATGCTTTTGTTTGTTTTTTTATATTAAAAAGACTATTTTTATTTATAGTTAGTAAAAAAATTAAAAATATGTTAAACAATAAAGGTTTAAGAGAAGAAGATGTAGAAAAACTAATTACTGTTATTCGATATGAAAAACCCTTTTTATTAGAGCTTAGGAAAGGAGAGAATGGAAGCCTACCGTTTAATGGAGAATTTTGTGAAAATTTAGAAGTCTCTGCATTAGAGGAAAAGATGAAAATTATTGAGATTGCAAAAAAACAAGCTAAGTCTTCTTATGGAATTCAATCTCTTTTCCAAAATGAAGATCTTGAAAACAAATCTATCACTTTCTATCAAAGTTGTTTTATTGATTTTAATAATGCCTCTGATAAAGTGGATTTTATTAACGCAATTCAATTTTTAACCAACAATAATTTGGATAGTTTTGTTGAGAAAATTAAAGAAGAACAATGCACACAAGTTACTATTAGCTTTCCTACAATATATTAACATAAATGGCAAATATTAAATTTGCCATTTATAGTTTTATCTTTATTCACTATACATTTTAGCTAATCTTTTTTTCTTTAAAAAAATAGCCTCTTGTTTTTCTATTTCTTGCTCTTTCTTTCTTTTTTCTCTCTCAAATTCTAATAAACGCTTTTTTTCTTTATTTTCTTTGTAAGCAATATTTAAAAAATCAAAAACGCTATTTCTAAATAAATCTTTTTCCTCAATGTATTTATAAAGTTCTTCATACTCTTCTTGAGTTATGTCGTTTCTTATTCTTAATAAAAAGTCTAAAACATTTTCTTCTTTATAATTAATAAAATAGCAGTAAACATTAAATACCACAGCAAACAGCATTTCATATAAAAATGGCAATGCTAAAATCATTACTATTGCTACTATGTTGTTTTGACTAAATATTATCCAGTAAAAGGCGTTTACTATAAATAAAAGAGAAAAAACAATCAATACAATCTTATCTTCTTTTGTTATTTTTCTATATTGGTTTCTTTTTTTGTTGTTATTGTAATCACTAATATTATCAATTGTTCTTGTTTTTTTAAGAAGTTTATCTAAAAGTTTTTCTCTTATCATTCTTTAACCTTTTTAGTTATTTTTATTATAAGCTTATTTGAAATCGTAGTTATGTCTATTATTTATTTTTTATCTCTTCATAAGCAGCATCTAATGACATTTTCTTCATCATTTGTTTTGCTTTTCTTTCTCTTTTATAACATTCTTTTAAAAACTTCTCTTGAAAATCACTGTAAGATAAATCAAACCAGTTCTTACTTTCAACCAATTCGTATAGGTTTTTGTATTCTTCATTAGAAACTTTATCTTTTATTAAATACAACACATCTATAACAGAGTTATTTATTTTAAAATCTTCTACTTTTTCTAAAATAGAATAACTGAAATAATCATAGCAAAACCACAAAACAAATGATAAAGCTAGAATTGCACACCAGAAATTTAAAAAATTTTTTTCCTCTATAAAGTAAATAAAATAAAAAATGTAAAAAAAGATAAAAATAAATATAGAAGGAAACAATATGTTTTTTATAAAAGCATAAAGGATAGGAGATTTCTCAATTTTTTCATTTTTAAACTTTTCTTTTAAAATTTGTTCTATTTTTTCAAAACTTTTTTCATATAACATAAAAATCTCCAATATTTATTAATTATTTTCTATCATTATATCACTGATGAGTTTTTTGTCAATAACCTTTAAATACAAAAACAACCCGATAAAACAGGTTGTTTTTATATATTATTTATCATCCTCATAAAAAATATCTAGCAGAAGCTTCTTCTTAGCCATATTCTCTTTTCTTAACTTCTCCTGCTCATTTTTTATTGCTTCTTCTTCACTTTTAATTACTTCTTGCTGAAAAGTAATAAAAGGTAATTCAAAACCATTTCGCTCTTCAATAAATGAGTATATTTTAGTATATTTTATTATATTCTTCACTTGTTAATTTACCCTTTATAGCAAATAAAACATCAATAACAGTTTTATCTGTTTTAAATTTGTTTATTTCATATCTTTTCCTTTCTTCCAATCTTTCTCTTTTTTCTTTCTCTTGTTCTAGTTCATTATTTCTAATAATAGATAAGATGAATATTAAAGGTGAAATTAAAAATAACATACTAAGATCTACATCTTCTTTTCCATTTTTTAATCCTATTAATCCATTCACGCCATAATATAGCATTATTAAAGATAAAATACTTACACAAAACAATATGAAACTGAAACCACCATTCTTTACCTCTTTATTTTCAACTGGATAAAGAACTTCATTTAAACTGCAATCTATTTTCTTAAAAATTTCAACGCTCAACATATTTTATATAATTGTTTAATTAAGTTAATTGTTATTATAACTTCAATATAACGGAAATCAATGCTTTTACATATAAAAAAACCTTTATATATTTATATAAAGGTTTTATCAATATATTAAAATCAAACATCCCTTTTATAAGCAACATCCAATAACATTTTTTTCTTTTTAATTTCCTCTAATTTATTTTCTTTTTCTTTTTTATTAATTCTTTCAAATTCTTCTTTAAAACTTAATTCTTTAAACAAATTAAATTTCATCTCAAAACCGTTTCGATCTTTAATAAACTTATACAATTCATCGTATTCTTTACTATCAACTTTATTTTTTATGAAATACAACATCTCGGTAACTGTTTTGTCTTTCATTTCATCCACAGCTTTTAACAATCTGTCTTTTCTCTCTATTAGTTCAATAATCAATGGACTATTTACTAACAATAACATTGCTAACACCATAAACATTATTTCCAATGTGGTTACGATATACTGTGTTTTATTAATAAAATACTTATACAACACTGTTAAAACCACTATATTGCAAAGACCGATGATATAGAAAATAGTTTTTGAATTTACTTTCACATTCTCTTCATTTGCTTTTATTGTTATATATAAAAGTTCTTCTATTCTTTTAAAAAAATCTTGACACATCATGTTTTTATATCCCCTTGATTTTTAAATAAATAATTTATCATTTAACTTTTTTCATAAACATTCATTTTCGCTAAAAACTTCTTCTTATTAAAAATTTCTTCTTTCTTTATTTTCTTAGACTCTCTTTCTTTTTCAAGCTCAACCCATTTAAAATTATTTTCTAAGTTAAGAATTACTTTTACAATTGGTTTTTTAAATAAGTTTTGGTCTTCAACAAATTTATAAAAATCATTATATTCTTCTTGCGTAATTTTATTTTGGATTGATAACAAAAAATCCAATGTGTTTGCTTTTTCAATAGCTTTAACTAATTTTTCACATTCTTCTTTATATTCCTCTTTGTATAAAATATAAAAAAACGGAACATAACAACTTATCATAAAAAATAAAATATGAATAATGATTTTTATATGATAAAACAAGTTAGATTCCTGAAAATCAATGGTTCTTATAATTACCTCCAATACAAAAAGCAGTAAATATACAATAAAAATCCATTGTGTTTTTAAAAATGTTTTTAAAAAATCTACTCCACCCACCATCTTTTCAGCATCACCTCTAAACTCTACATAGTTTTTTTGCTGATCGTTTAATTGCTCTTTGATTTTTCCCAATAATTTTTTAGTTATTAATGCTCCACTCATACTATTTAATTTAAGCTTACCTTCCAAACTATTTTATACTTAAAATTAACCAAAAACAACTTGATTTTAGGTAAAACATTATCTTTCAATCGCTTAAAAAATAAAAACCATCATCTTTTAAATATAATGGTTTTTATTTCTAATAATCGACATTCAATAGGAATTTAAGAAAATTTAATCTTCTTCACACCACGTTTTTGCTAATAACACTTTCTTTTTAAAACTTTCTTCTCTCTTTTCTTCTTCCAACATTATTTTTTTCTGTCTTTCTTCTACATTTTTAACATTTTCCATTCTAATATGGTTTCTTACACTCAACATTAAAACTATAACAATTGAAGTTTTAAACAAGTTATTTGCTTCAAATGTTTTATATAATTCAATATATTCTTCTCTAGTTAGATTTATTTTATTCTCTAATAAGAAATCTAATGTTGTTTTTATTTTTGCAGCATCAAACCCTCTAATCATAAAAATTTGATAACATGTTGATAACACTAATGAAAATAATGCTGAAATAAAGATGATAGCAAGAATAATAAATAATATTGTATAAATTTTTTCATCTTCAGCAATTTTGTCGTAAAACTTAACACCTTCAAAATTAATTAAATACAAAGAAAACAACCCTAATATAACTAAATTCCAGAAAAATGCTTTAAGGAAAACATCTATTCCTTTTTCTGCCACTCCTCTATAACCTTCTAGCTCAACATAACGTTTTTGTTCAGCAGTTAGCAAAGTTTTTATTTTTTCAAATATTTCTTTCTTTAAAACAAAGTTTTTTTGATTTTCCATAAATTATTCCTTTTTAAGTTTCTTTTAGCATTTTTACAAAAAACAACGTATATACTGTTGAAATTAATGTTGATTCAATTAAAGTAAAAACGAATTTCTGCGTTGTAATCACCTCAACCAACATTACAAACAATATTATCGTAGCTATTATAATTATTGACATCCTCCTCGCCCTAAATGACGAAGATTCCTACCAGTTTCCACATAGCGTGGGTAACTCTTGGTGGGTTCGTGCTGCTGACAACTTGTGTTATTCACTTCACACGCTCTACGGGCATGTCCTGCCCTGATTTAAATTTTCATACTGCTAAAAGGGCTTGTCCTCGTTTTAATATATTAATTGCCCCAACCACATCAGCGTTGTTTTGATAGTCGCACTCTACACATTTAAAATCAGCCTGTGTTTGCCGATTTTCCTTTGCAATATATCCGCAACAAGGACAAGTTTGACTTGTATTTTGCGGTGGAACAGCAAATAAAGCCCCACCATTCCAAGTTAATTTATACGCTAACTGTCGTCTAAATTCCGACCAAGATTGGTCTAAAATGGCACGATTTAAGCCTGATTTTTGTTTAACGTTTTTACCATGTTGTTCAGCATTACCTTTTGCAGACTTAGACATGTTTACTATTTGCAAATCTTCAACATACACAATAGCGTGGTTTTTGCTAATTTGACAGCTGATTTGATGCAAATAATTTTTACGAATATTGCTGATTTTGTGGTGTAATTTGGCTATTTTCGTTTTTAATTTTTGCCAATTTTTAGAAAATTTGGTTTTATTTTTAAAACGTTTTTGCAGTTTAGCTAATTTCCCCTTAAGATTTTTAAATATGTTAATTGGCTTAAAATATTCACCATTAGAGAGCGTTGCAAACCTTGTAATCCCCATATCTATGCCAATTTCTCCACCTTGATGCTTTGTAATCTCACATTCATATTCAGTTTGAATACTAGCAAAAAAACGACCACACTTTTGGCTCACCGTGATATTTTTAATTTTGCCGATTACAGCACGACTGTTGCGGTAGCGAACCCATCCAATTTTGGGGAGATATAATCGATTATTTTGTTGTTCTAGTTTACAACCTTGTGGAAAACGAAAGCTTTCTTTTAAGTCTTTTTTCTTAAAAATTGGGAAGTTGGCACGCTTTTGAAAGAAATTTTTGAACGCACTTTCAAGATCTTTTAACGATTGTTGAAGCACTTGAGAATGACAATCTTTAAGCCAAGGTAGTTCTTTTTTCCAGAGTGGAAGTAGGTTTGCGGTTTTTGTATAGCTAAACTTGAAGTTATTATCTTGCTTATATTGTTCATTATGCCAAGCCAACGCTTTATTAAAGACAAATCGAGAACAACCACAGAATTTTTTAATTCTGCTAATTTGTTCTCTGTTTGGTATTATTTCAAACTTGAAGGCTTTACATAATTGCATTGGCAAAGTTTCAACGATAATTTTCCTATTATTCTACACCTAATCTACAACAAAAGCAACAAAAATCTAATCATTACTTTTGTTACGTTTACTTACTCTTTAAAATCCGTTTTACCATTCTATCATTAACAAATAAAACATCATAGAAAAAAACGTCATCTCCTGATTTTTCCAAATATAGCTTTAATAATTTTTGCTCATTAATCGTCAATTTTTGAATGTAACTATTTAAAACAATAGAGCTTTTTTGTTTTAACTTTTTCCCTAAACGCCATAATACACCTTGCATATTTTTATGCTCAATGAACATAAAAACTGCACAAAAACAAAGTAGCACCATCGTAATAATTAATTCAACAACAACTAAAAATAAATTATTAGTTGGAATAGGCAGAAAACTAAAATACAAAGCTAACATCACAATAAATGGAAGGTAATAAAGAAACCCACCTTTTTCAACTTTTAAAACATACCTATCTAATAAAGGTAAGTTTTTCTCAATTTTATTTAAAACAGGCTGCATAAATAGATGCATATCTACATAATTAATCTCTTTAATTTTATCAACATCCATTTTATTTATATTAAATTCTTCTTTCATATTCTGCCCTTTATCTTTTAACTTTTATCTCGTTTTCTTCCATGAAATTCAAGTTTATCTTTTGTCATTTCAATAATATCTTGCTCTGATAAAAAACGCCCATGCTTGTCATAACAAACATTAATAATTCGTCCTTCAACACCAGAATCAAGTTGATGAGTGTGCCCATGTAGATGAATAGAACCATGATCTTTTCCATTCCAATCTTTAATCGGATAATGGAATAAAACCACTTTTTCTTCCCCTATTTTAATTTCTTTATACATACTTGCACTCTCTAAAAGTGGCAATTTTCCTACCTTTCCACCTTTAAACTTAACTAATTTAGTATGCTGCTTTAACTCATTCAATAATTTTTCACTTCGATTGTCATGATTGCCAAAAATCCAATGAACTTTACCATTTAATTGTGATAAAATATTAATGTAGTTTTGAGCTTTCATTTTAAACGTTAAGTCGCCTAAGAAATAAACCTCATCCTGCGGACTTACAGTTTCATTCCATAATTTAATCAACCCCTCATTCATTTCCTCAATAGTATTCCATTGTGAACGAAATTCAGCGTTAAATTTCAAAATGTTTTTGTGGTCGAAATGTAGATCTGAAATAAAATATTTCATATTAAATATCCTTTTTTAAGCTATTACCACAACCCCTTAAAACGTGTGGTTTTATTTAAATTTCTATAAATAATTACTCTTTTAATTAACAGGTATTTTATCCTATCAATTACTCTATGTCAATGCTTTTTCTATTATTCTTATATTAAAAAAGCTGCCTATACAGACAGCTTTTAGATTTTAATCAAAACAAGGTAATTCATTAAATTTGAATTTAACTTTATTTTCCTTATTCCAATAAATTTTACTAACACTTACTTCAAATGGATTACCCTCATCTTTTGCAGGAATATATTTACTTGGATTATTTTTTGCAGTTTCAATTAATTTATCATAATCAATGCTTGATAGATTTAATAAGTTAAAAAGATTAATAACATTTTTACAAAGATTTAAACTATCACCAAAACTTTGATTTTCTACTTCTAATGTGAAACCTTTTCCTTTTTGAGGTAAACCTTTTAAAGTTAAAGGATCAAAACCAGTAGAAGAAATTGATGAAGCTTTTTCTAACAACTCAATTTGTTTTGCTTTTATGCCTGAAATGAAATCTTCTAACACTTCTTTCTGATAAACTAATTCAAAATATTTTTCAATACTTTCAATTGTTGGCTCTTCTAAGAATGTATTTAAAATGTTGGTTAAATTTTCTACTGTTGTTTCAAAAGAACCTTTATAGTTAAAATAACCGTCATTTTTTAAACGATTGATATTGTATGAATAAATTTCAGCAGAAAAAACAGCATTATATTGCCCAAAATTAACATTAACAAAACCTTTATTTAATGCTAATTTAAATAGATCTTTAAACAATCCATTTAAACCTGTTACTTTTAAATAAAAAGCATGTTTCAAATCAATAAGAGAGAATAAAAATTCTTTCTCCAACTCTAACAAAATATCTTCATTTTCTTTTAACGAGACATCTAAAAAATTAACATCTCTACCTAAATAATCATTCTTAGTAATTACCTTAAACAAGCTTTTTACCGATTGATTTGAATAAGCAGATAACGTTTTACCTCTAGCGTAAACCTCTTCCCAACTACCATTACTTTTGTTGTCTTGAGTATTTAAACTAATTAATTTATACCCTTTCATTAAACCTAAAATCTGTTTATTGGTTTCATGATTGTGAATTAGATTGTCTTTTGTTTCCTCATACTCTTTTAATAACTCAATAAGTTGAGGACGATACTTTTGCATCGTTTTCTTGAATAATTTAGCTGAAAAATCAGTTGTTAACAGTTGGTTTAATTCTAACATTTTTTTCTCCTGTAAATATAAAATGTCATTTAATTAAGGTTATTTTACCTTTATTTAACTTAGATGTCAATACATTTTATCTTAAATTATAAAAAAACCTGTATTACTACAGGTTTTAATATCAACTATTCTTGATTAACAACTTGAAATGAACCATATAAGAAAGGTTGATTATTTTCATCATGTGAGCTAAACAAATTACTAATCGTCTCATGTTTTTTACTAGGTAAACCCGTTTTTTCTGAGATTAAAGCTCCTTTAAACCTAACTTTTCCAGAAACCTCAAACCCCAACATTAGATTTTTGTTTTTTAGTTGCTCTTCTAAATCTAAAAGAAGATAACTTTTTCCAGTTCCCATTTTTAAAATGGTTTTACCAAATTGAAGGTTATATTTTTTTGCCATTTCTTCTAATGCAAATTTAAAATATTCTTTTAATTTCTTTTCATAATCACACTGCATTTCAATTAAATGTTCGTGATTTTTTTGGATTTGGCTTAACTCTAATGACATATTTTTTCTCCTATTGTCTTTAAAAAAGCATTTCATTTTATTAAGTGTATATTATACTATTTTTAATAAAGTGTCAATACTTTTATTAAGATGAAAACAAAAAAGCACCATAAAGGTGCTTTTAATTAAAGTTTTGATAAAAATTCTTGAATGAATTTTAATTTTTCTTGTTCCGTTTTTTGATTAAATTCTTTTAAATGTTGATTGATATAATCAATTAAAGGATAGAATTCTTCATCAAAATTTGTTTTATTTAATTTGGATTCAATGTTTTTAGTATCACTTCGACCTAAAAATTTTGAAACTAAATAAAACGGAGATTTCATTTTAAATTGCTCATCTCTTTCCAAAGAAGACACCATAAAACCTTCATGTTTGCAGGTTTTTAACACTTCTTTCAACTCTCCAAAAGTCATTTCTTGACTTTCAGGACGGAGTAAATAATATTGAATAGCTAATTTATCTAACTCTTTTTCAGCTAAATTATAACCGTCAAAAACTCTACGACAACCAATTAAATATAATCCAACTTTCTCTGTAATAATATGCGGATCTGATTCATCACATACTTCAAACATAAATGTATGATTCGGTAAGCTTTTAACCATTTTTTCAAGCAACGGATAGTTTTTCATTTGTTTTTCAATTAATTCAACAAAAGCACTATCTAAACTACCAGTTGTTGAACAAATAATTTGATCGTATTGATGATTTTTAACATAAGTTACACAACCTAAAAAACCGTTTACTTTACGAACTGCATAAACTTTTTCACTATCTTTCATTTTTAACGGTTCAAAAGCATTTTCTGCAATTCGTTCAGAATAATTAAAGAGTTTTTTAAATGGGCGAATAATAATATTATCATTACGATCTACCACCAAACCACGCATTTCAACTAATGCTTTATCCCAAGTGTTTTGATAAAAAGTTTCTCCTTTATATTTCAAAACAGACAAATCAGGATAACGGTGACTATTTTTACGAATGTAGCCATCAACAATAGCTTTTACAGCAAGATATTTACTTGTAACATAAGTATTATGAACGTTATCAAAAGGCAAATTACCATTTAATAATTGTTTGTTAAATTCCATAATCTCATTAATTTTTTCTTGAATTTTTTCATTTGCAGGATGCACTGGTGGCACTAAAATTTCTTCTTTATCTAATTTGAAACCGTATTTTTTTAAGCTTTCATTGCTTACGAATGTTTCATTAATTAATGTGAAGAATTTTAATACACGATTAAAATCAACGCCATGCTCATTTTCAAACCAATTTTGAGTTCGGTAAATTTCAACCTCATACTGATGCTTTTTAGCTAATTCTAAAAATTTTACCATTGATTTAATAGTAACAAACATATTGCTAACAATAATTAAATTCACTTTCTGTTTAAATGCTTCACGAGCTTCATTTGTAACTTGTGTAATAGCTTTATCTACTCTTTCAGAAGTCCAAACATATTCACCCTTATCATTATAAAGAAATTGATCGTTCTCCAAATGTAATGTCTTAGCATTAGGATGATTAAACTCGAACTCTCTTTTATAATTTTTTGCAAAAGTTGATTTACCACTTCCTTGATGCCCACGCACTAAAACTAATCTTTTAATCATTTTTAAAACCTTTGTTTTTTTAATTAAGTGCTTGCATTGTAGCATAGAGATAAATAGATGTCAATGCTTTAAACCGATTTTTCATTATTTTATTTAGATAAATTTGAATATTAATTAAATTAAAATTAATTTTTATTAACTTTTATTCTTATATAAAAAACCAACCTTATTATTTCTAACAAGGCTGGTTTTTAACTTTAGTCTTCAATTTCTTCTGCTAATTCAGGTTCATAGCGTTCTGCAATCATTTTTCCAACATGAGAACAGTTAAGAAGATTTAACACCTCATCCATTTGAACACCATTATTTAAGTTTTCTAACATTAAATCATAACATTCATCTAACACTTCTTCTAAAACAGTTATTTCAATACGTTTGAAGAAAAGTTGATACAACTCAACGGTTAATCGATAAACATTTGAACTATAAAGGCTAGACAATTGAAATATTTCCAACAACCAAGTTCCGTAATTTTTACCTGCGTTTTGATTTAAAAACTCTTCATTTTCTTGTAAAAGAGATTTTACCAACTGTCTTCTTTCAATTAGTTGATTATGAATTTCTTGATTTAAACGTTCTACTTGTTCATTAGTTAAGTTTAACATAAAATTCTCCCTATGTTTTAAACTTCACACTTTCTTTGTTGGAGGTATTTTACTACTATTTGGACTTACTGTCAATACGTTTTTGTAAAAATAAAAAATAGACACAAAAATGTGCCTATTCAATCTTAAACAATTGGTTTAATTAAGGTTTCAAAAACCCCGATTACCCCTGTTGTTACAATCTCAACCCCTAATGCCATCAATAACAGCCCCATAATACGAGTTACAACATTAGAGCCAGTTTTTCCTAATAATTTTAATAAAGTTGAACTAGATTTAAATAAGAAAAAACAGCATAACCCAAATAAAATAATTGCTATTGAAAGACCTATTAAATCAATTAGATTGTTATATTTTGCCCCAAAAACGATAACAGAGCTAATCGAACCAGGACCAGCCATTATTGGAATTGCTAATGGCACGATAGCAAAATTTTGAATGTTGGCTAAATGGTTTTTCTCTTCTTTATTTTGACTTTCTTCTGAAATTTTACCCTGAACCATTGATAATGAAATCATGATAACTAGAATACCACCTGCGATCCTAAAAGAATTTAATGATATGCCGAAAAAATTCAATATCAATTGCCCTAAAAAAAGACTAACCAATAAAACCACAGCTATAGCGATGGATGTTTTGATGTTAACCGCATTTCTTTCTGCAGTAGTTAGCCCGTTTGTAATTGAACTAAATATTGGAACATTTCCTATTGGATTTACCAAAGCAAATAAACTCACAAAAAATTTAAAATAAATTGCAATTTGAATTGCATTTCCTAATTCTTGCATAATATCTTTTAAAAACCTCTATATTATTATATTAAACTACCTTCACTACAAAAATGAATAAATATTTTTATTTAATTAAAAAAACCACCGTTTTTATACGGTGGCTGATTTTTATTTCAATAACCAACTTCTTTGCATTTGCATTAAATCGCTTTTCAATTTTTTATTTGAATTTAAAATTGCTCGTAAAGCTAAATCTAATGAATAATTACCATCATAATATGAAGAAGAAGCATCTTTCTCTAAAAAAATAAGAAAATCTTTAAAATTATAATTCTCTTCTACTGTTAATGTTCCAACAGGGATTTTTGCAAATACATCCAATAAATCCACTGAACCGACCGTATCTTTTTTTATATTAAGTAAGAATTTTAGACTCCACACTGCTTTTTCTAAAAAACTATTACCTAACACTTTCATTAAAACTCTTTTAAACAATCCAAATTTAAGAAAAGGCTTGATTTTCATTAATGTTGAACCTAATAAAACTAAACGTTCAACTTCTAATTTCATTCTCTCTAAACTTTTAAAATCTTTATTTTTCTCAGGCTCAACAATTTTTAATTGGATAATTTTTAGAAGCATATCTGCTTTATTTTTATACTCTAACAATTCTTCCATAAAAAGTGTGTTCCCTTTTTCTGTGAATAGGCTGAATAGTAAATAGTTTAATTCTTTTTTATCAATCATTTCGTAACGATCTACAAACCAACCGTTTAAAAAACGATTTTCGTTATACTCTCTTCCAAGTTCCCAAAAATCAACCATCATACCTAATCTTCTCCTATGTTTGTTTAGATTGGTTTAGTATAAAGAAAAAACTTTTCTTCCAAATTTTTCTGTTCTTCATCTAATGAATTGTAGTAATAAAACATTATTGTTATTACTTCTTCCAACTCAAAATCAAAATTTTCTTTTTTACTTGAAAAATATTGTTTTAATGTTTTTCCTAAAAATTGAATAAAATCTAACTCTTCTTTATTTAATACAGATTGATTTTGCATCACTAATTTTAAAAAATTCATTCTCAAGATTTTTTTTGATAAAAAACTAAACGTATTTTCAAGATCTAATACCCCATTTAACCATACTAAAAACCTATCGAAATCATTTAATTCTAACATCGGATGTAGTTTTTCAATAATAGAGAAAAAACTTTCAATATTATTAATCACTTCAATTTGTTTTGAAGCTAAAAAATGTATCTCTCTTCTTTCCTCTTCTGATAACTGATCTTGAAAAGATAAATCCAATAATATCTTTTTACATTTATTTTTTAAAGACGTTAAATTTTTTTGCAAATCATTTCTAACACTTCTACTTAAAAGTTTCAAAGATATTTCTTTGAATTTCTTTTCGTCATATTTCTCAACTTCAATATAATTCATAACTAATATAAATGACTTTTAAAAACTATATTTAATTTATTATAAAGTTTATCGTAAGTCAATTTCTACTTGTTTTTAATAAGCTTATTATACCCTTTTATTTATAAAAGTCAATACTTTTAAATTAAAAATCCCACACTTATTCTAGTATGGGATTGCTTTTTATTTTTTATTTAAAATATTCAAAAACCACATTTTTATAATCTGATATTTTAGCTTTATCACTTTCAATTCTAAACGTAGAACCATATTTTAAAAATCTATTAACAACCTCTTTTGTAGCAGGACGTTTAACCAAATAAATTTGATTTTTAAGAATTTTTCCATTTCTTGTTTTTTCTTTAATAGCTTTTGAGACATCTTTATATTCTTCAAAAATTCCTAAATTAAAACCATTATTATCCTTATCAAATTCTGTTGGTTTTAATGGTTCATTATAAAAGAAAGATTGTCTCAATTCGTCAAAAATTTTTTCTTTGGCAGCACGATAATTATTAACCGTTTTTACATTTCCATTTTTAAGTTCTTTTTCAAAAGTTTCTGCATATTGACTTAATTCAACATTAAATTCAGATTTACAAAAAGCAAAGCTATCAATTCGACCATTTTGAATAATCGTTTTTTTCAACTTTTGCCATTCCACTTCACTAAGACTTTGATAACCATGCTTTAATAATTTAACAAGATTTTTATTAAAACGACTAATCCCCTCTTTACCATTCGTTCTTTCATATAAGGCAAAATTTTCTTTTAAAAAATAAATTACTGCTTCAATTCCACGATAATCTTGAATTGTGCAATCAATTTCTTTTTTTAACGCTGTCATTACGACATAACTTGAAACATTAGTCATTTTTTATTCCTCTTAATGTTGTAAAATGTTTGTTTTTAAATTAAAGCTATTTTAGCTTATTTTATATAAAGTGTCAATGCTTTTGTGAAAAAAGTTCGACATTTTTACATCGAACTTTTAAATGATTTTTAATTTAAATCTCTAAAATATTTTTTAAAAAAACAAAAACCCTTCTTCTTTAACTTCATTCATTGAAAACATAACTACTACTTTTTTCATAAAATCTCCTATTGAATAATAAACATATTCTGTTAATACCTTTTGGTGAAAATTAGATTTCTACTTAATCACCACTTCCAATTAAATACACTCCAACCCCATCAGTCCACTCACTGATTTCTAAACTACAAAAAGTGTAACGACAACCTTTGCCAGTTTCCGTTAATTTATTGTAAATTTCTTCTTTAGTTGGAATTTCCATTACCGCTAATGTTGTTTTATATTCTTTCGAGGTGTCTTGCTCTAATTTGTTAAGGAAAAATTTTTTAACCTCATCTTCCGTTTTAAAAACAACAGTTTCAATATCGAAAATATCTTTCTTAAAGACGTTTTTAAAGACCTCAAACATTAAATCTGGAATACTTTTCAAATTCTCTTCTGTATATTCCAAATTGTCTTGCGGAAACAAATAACCGTAAATTAATTCTGTTAAAAAATTAAATTTAGAAAATTTAACTTTACAGAACTCTGCTCTCAATTCTTTTAACTCATCTTCACTTAACCCATCAACCCCTTTTTCTCTGATTGCTTTAATAAAAACCTTATTAAAAGGATTGATTCCAAACTTTCCTTCTGTTGAATTAAAATCTACAAAAGATTTCTTCAAAAAAACGGACAACACTCCTTCATCGTTTTCAATATCAAAATACTGATTTTCTTTCGCTGAAAATACAACTACCAAATTTCTGCAGTTCATAAAAACTCCTATTAAATTAAAAATTCTTGTTTAAATTGGTTAAAGTATAATAGAATACATACTTTATGTCAATACATTTTTTAAAATAAAAAAGACAGATTTTAACCTGTCGTCTTTTTATTTTTTAACTGTTTTCTTCTAATAGCAGACTGCTCTCTTCTTTATTTTTTGAATCTATTTTATAACTTAATTGAATTATTGTTTTATTTTTATTCACATTACCCTAAAAACATTAAATCAATTGAATTAATTGTGCTATTTGAAGAAAAATTACCTTCATCTTCGATAGTTTTAAAGTTAATTTGATATGTCGAACCTGTTTTTTGTAATTTTTCCATTAACATCTCTTCGTTTGGAACTTCAATTAAACAGATCACTTCTTTCATCTTCCTTAATTCAATATTTGATTTTACATATTTTTGAAAACTTTCTTCATCTTTAAAAGTTTCTTTTAAAGCCTCAATCTTTCCTTCTGTTGAAAAAATTTTTTTGAAATTTTCAAATAAAACATAAAGTCGATTTTCAAACTTGCAATCAAAACCTTCTAAACCAACATCAAAACCTAACTCAAACCCTTTTCTAGAAACTTTAAAGAAAATGTCTTTAAATTTTTCTTGTGCTGATTCCGCTGTTGGATTAAAATTTTTACTTTGCATTATCATCAATAGCCCCTAATCCTTTTATAGAACCCATAAAGAAAATATTTTTAAATTTTTCCTTTTCTAATTCTGTTAACAAATTGAAATCATTAGTTTGAATTAATTTAATTAAACTCTCATCAAAAGGACTCAACCCTTCCTTTCCCTTAGAATCAACAAACATTTTAAACAAATTACGCAAAAATAACATTATAAACTCTTCTTCACTTTCTGCATAAAAATTATTATTTTTAATAGCTAATGCTACTGATAAATTTTGTTTACTCATATAAACTTCCTCTTTTGTGCTTGAACTTATTAACTCGCTAAATTTACAGATAACATGTTTTTAAAAAACATGTTAAGTTTATGATTTTTGATGATTGATTATTCTTTGACCACTTTCAATTATAATTGGCAATTTAATACCATAAAAATTTTCACAATGTATTTTTACAACATTATCATTTTTTCCATTTCCACTCTTGTTAGCACTTAAAAGAATTGATTCCAACTCTTTTCTTTTAATGGAACACTGCACTCTTCTTTGTTTTTTTGAATCTATTTTATGATTTAATTGAATAATCGTTTTATTCTCATTTACAATTTTACTTTTCTCTTTTTTAGCATATTCTCTCGCAACTTTATAATCTTCAATTGCTTTTATTTCCTTCTCAAACTTCTCAATCTTATCTTTTGTTAAAGTTCCTTTTAATTTTTGGATCTCTTCCTTACCTACACTATATTCCAACACTTCTGAAATGATTTTTTTATCTTTTTTTTGCTCAAATAATCCTACTATTAATTTAAAGTCTTCTTCTATGCTAAAAATTCTTTTTGCATCTGCTAAATCAAATCTTTCATTTTGAGTTTTTGAGCGTTTTTTAGTTTTTATAGAAAAAGAAACCGTTGGTATTTCATTTAAAATTTTATTTGAAACACTTTTACTTTTTACTTTCTCAATAATTTCTTTAGGAATATCAAATTGCTCGTTCACCTTAATTTCTTCTTTTATTCCTAATTTACTTTTTATTAATTCCTCAAAAATCTTTCCATGTAATTGTGAATTATTTATTTGAATTGAATTATTGTTATTGTTTTTACAACTCATTTTTTATTTGCTGTATTCATTCAAATACAATTTGAATACAACTTTTATTAAATTATCTTTCTTTTAACATGGTTTTTTTTAAAAGTAAAGTTTTATTTTTATTATCTTTTCTTACTTCTTCAATCAACCTATTCACTAGTTTAGCACTTGGTATTCCCAATTCAATAGTGTTTATCTTTTTAATATTTTGCATTAAAAACCTTTCTTATATGCTATTATAAATATTTTATATTTTTACTTTATTTTTTACAAAGTGCTTGCATTTTTATTTGAAAACCTCTATAATAATCAGTGTTTTTAATCAATGTGAGAGAAAAAAGATGACTTATTATCATGATTGTGGTTGTGAAAAAGATTGTGGCTGTAGAAAAAGTTGCGATTGTGAAAAAAGTTGTGATTGTGATGTAAAGGCAAAAAATTATGACTATTCTAATTTTGACGAAATCTCTGAAAAGATTCTTAATGCTTTAAATTCTGAAGAGTTCTTTAAAATTGGTAATAAATTTGCAGATAAAGATATTTTATTCTTTGAAAAACTGCTTAATAATCACATTAACCTTGTAATAGAAGATTTGTTTTTTGATCCATTTAACAACTCTACTTTTTATGTCCGATTTAAAAACATCCCTTATACAATTGAAGTTATAAAAAGCACTTTTAATTTTTATGTTTATGTTGCAATTTAAATAAATAAGACCGTTTTAACGGTCCTATTTATTAACTTCGCATACAAATAGTAACTCTTTAAGTCCTTTTATTTTTGTTTTACCTGTTGTATAGGCATTGTAATCTTTTTCATAAATTTTTAAATCACCTTTTTTGGATAAAACTTCCTCTATCTTGTCTCTTGATATTCTCACATTTGTTTTACCACTTGCAGATTCAGTGTTATTGAAACTTAAAATAATATATTTTGCCTTAATATTCTCGATTAAATCCTCAAACTGATCTTCTGCTTTTGCAGTGCAATAATCACTTTTTATTTTTGCTCTATCAAACTTTTTCGTTTTACCAAATAACTCTGGCTGTTTATTTTCCGCAATATTCTCTAAAAAATGATATAAATCAGAATATTGTCTTGAGTTATATGGTGGATCTAAGTAAACAATATCAGCAAAATATTTTCTAACAAAATCATTTGCATTTAACCTGTCGATTGTAATTTCCTTTTTAATGTCTTCAATATCAGGTATTTCAAATTTAATTTTCTTGTATTCATTTTTATCATTTTTCAAAAAAGCATCGTAATGCCCTGTTGTTTTTGCAACTTTATCAATAGCAAACAACAATATTGTTATTAAAATATTGCTTTCTCTACTGTTTATTTCATGAAATTCTTTCTTTTTAGCTATATCATTTCTAATAAAATTAACAACTTTTAGATTATCATTCGATAGATAAGTATTTTTAAAATTATCTAAATAATAATTATTGCTTGCTTTCATTTCGCCCGAAATGTATTTTTCTATATTCTCATTGTAATGAAACACAATACTCTCTATCTTTTTAAGATCAACTTTTTCTTTTCCATAGAAACAATCATATATAACGTAATTGGAAAACAGTAGATCGTTTACTAAAACTTGATATTTATTCTTAAAATAATCAGCCACCGCTCCTGTTCCACCAAAAACATCAGCAAATGTTTTACAATCAAAACAATGTTCATTTATTGTTTGTTCAATAAATTCAAGTAATTTAGATTTATTACCTAAATAACTTCTATTTTGTATTTTAAAAGCCACAAAAACCCAAATATTTTCCTTTTCACTCTTTATAGTTTAAAAAATATTTAGTTTATTTTTCACAAAAACATTTGACCGCTTTATTCTATTCAATTAACATTTAATTATTAAATAAATATCCTAAAACAATAAAGATGAAAGTTATCAAAATCGTAAAATTATTACCAACTTTGAAAACACCTTATCAAAATGAAGCAGAAACAATGCTCTACTTAACTGCATTAAAAACACAATCAACCAAAACATTAATTAAATTATCAAAAATTAATTTATACGCTATTCGATTAGGTTTAACATTAAACCCAAAAACTCCAACAAATCTTTTGAGAGAAATTTTTAAACAATATAAAAATGAAAAACTTTCACTTTTTATCGCACTACACCCAAATGTTGATAGAAATTTATTGTTAGATATTTATAACTTTTCTCAAACACTACCTAAAACCAATGATTATTACTGTATATTAAAAGCAAATGTATTTAAAAATCATCAATGTCCAACAATGTTATTTAATGACATTCTCAACATTTCGTTGGTAGAATTGTTTGATGAAGATTTAAATAGTCCTAACTGGTATTTTGTAGCACGGGCAATCTCGAATCCAAATTGTCCTGAAAAGGTTTTAAGATTTATTTTTAATAACGATATTTTTAAAATATATTCCAAAGCATTTTTGTTGAATGAAAAATGTCCACAAGATATTATTTCCGATATTATGAAAACAGATTAACAACCTATTCTGCGAAGCTGTTATTAAATTGATTAAAATTCACTACCTAACCAACCACTTCAATAAGAGTAACTTTTAGTTGCTCTTATTTTTATAAAAATACTTGCAGTTTAGTTTCTTCTTTGTTATAATGAAAGCATCTTAAACAACAAACAATTATTAAGGTATTGGATTGATGATTACACAAAATATTGCTTTTATTGGCAGACAACGTGCAGGAAAAGATTTTTCAGTTGCCAAACTAAAATCGCAAATGAAACAAAATGAAGATATGGTTTTAGTTCGCTTTGCAGAACCATTAAAAACCTTATCAAACATCGTTTTCGGTGAATTTGGTAAAGATGAAGATATTAAAGATCAGTTTTTTGACATCTCATATCAAAAAATGTTAGGGGAAATTTTAGTAGAAGGAAAATATCTATTCCAACCTGTTATTTATGAGTTAGAAAAATTGTTAGTTGAATTTTATAATCAGCTTTTTTCAAAAGAAGCAGTTAGCTCATTTTTAAATGGTGACACCAAGGTTTTAAAAGTTATTTTATTAGAGTTAGAACAATTAGAACCATTAAAAAAACTTTATTCGTTAGAAGCTCATAAACTTTTATCAACTTATTTTAACAATGAAGAACCTGTTTCATTGAAAGTTTTTTTCCAACAAGGAAATGTTGTATTAAGTGATGATACTCGACAAGCACTTAAGGTTTTAATGTTGTATGCTCATTATTTAGCAACTCATGTAAAAAGTGATGGGATCTACACTTCTCCTCGTATTTTTCAACAAGTTATGGGAACAGATATTTTTAGAACTTTTGTTCACCCTGATTTTTGGGCTTTAATTGGTTACAGACGTGCAGAAAACAAAGCCTTTCAACTAAGCTATACAAACAATGTTGACAAGGTTTTTATCGTCTCACCTGACGTTCGTTTCCCTAACGAACTTCCACCATCTTATGAGAATAAATTTCATAAAAACTTACCTAGTGAGTTGAATTATATCTTTCGTCAATCAAGAGAAAATTTTCTTCCAATGTCTTTTGAAGAAATTAAACTTTTACACCCTAGCGAAGTTTTTCAAGAGTTGGTGAGAAATTATATCCTATCTTATGTGGAAGATAATTTCCCTACTATTTTTACTGAAAATAAACACTCGTTTTCATTTGAGCTAAAATTCAATTTGAAAGATTTTTACTGCAAATATCGCAAAGAGTTTGAATACTTTAATATTCCAATGCCGACAGAGTGTGGTAATTATAAACTAATTGCTCGTGTTAATCATGAAAATAATTAAAAATAAAGAGGTTGTATATGAAAAATTTTTCTAAATATATTCAAATTTCAATTAATAAAGAAATTTTTAATTTTGTAAAAACACATCTTAAAACAAAAGGTAGAAGAATTTCTGATTGGTTGAATGAGGAAATTTCAAAAAATAGAAAACCTAAAAAGCTGCAAAACAAACATGTTATTAACAGTTCAACTGCCCTTTCCTTAACGGAAGAAAATAGAGATAAATTGGAGTTGATTTTAAAAAATAATAACATCTCTCTGAAGGATTATTTTGATTATTTACTTACAAATTATATTCAAAAAGAAGGTTTATCTCTTCCTGAAGAAGTGCCAACAAAAATTAATGAGAAAAATTCTTCTAAGATCAATTTTCGCATTAACGAAGAGCTTTATAAAAAAGCAATCACATTAAATTCAAAAACTTCTAAAGCAGAATTATTTCGTGAACTACTTAAAGATTTTTTAACTAAGTATGGTAAAAAAGATATGTCTCACATTAGAAAGAAAGTGGTTTCGTATTATTCTACTACAATTGCTATTTCTCCTGAAATGTTAAAAAATATTCAAGAAATTGGATATAAGAACAACATCTCAATTCAAGATATTTGCAATTTTATGTTGGAAGACTTTATTAAAAACAACTGTCCATTAAATTAAGCCAACTGAAACTATAACCTTTATATAACAACCAAAATTTTAAATTTGGTTGTTATTTTTTTAAAAAAAAGCTTGCAGTTTAGCGGTTTTTAGACTATAATTTGCATTGTAAAACAGTTGGAGGAAATATTATGTTTTATTTGAATTTCAGCATTATTAAAAAATAGTCATTCCGAATTAAAAACTAAACCTAGCAACAAAAAATATACAAGATTTTATTTTGGTTCTAAGAGTCATTTCTTTGAAAATGATGACTTGCCTACCCTATCTATCATTCAAAAACAGAGTTCTTTATTTGATGTTTTTTGTGAAACGAAACAAGAGCGTTTTTTATTAGCAACTATAACAACTTTGTCTTCAAGTGAACTACCACGCCTTAAAAGACGTAGCTTCGGCAATAGCAAGAGCTACAACCCCACCTTGTTCCAAGGTGTTTAATTGTTGAAAACCTTTTAGTAAAATATTTCTTGAGGCGTTTTCATCGGCATTTAAAGTCAATCCACATTTAACACAACAGAAACTTGCTTGTGACGGTCTGTTTGCTTTAGCGATATGACCGCAATGTGAGCAAGTTTGTGAAGTATAGGCAGGATTGACTTCTACCATTTTCTTATTTAACCAGTCCATTTTGTATTTCAGAAAAGTTTTAAATTG
>FLSK01003058.1_pt1 | contig 67127 bp, 69 predicted proteins | sample 1550541 | NCBI WGS metagenome assembly FLSK01 (sample SAMEA4031773, study PRJEB14383) | metagenome | biome: human; feature: oral; material: saliva | place: Philippines | collected 2014
GCGTTAATAATATTCTCAGCAAGCTTACGCATCTCAGGATCTTTTCCGTATTTTAATTCAACTTCCGCCATTTTTACTGCGCCAATATGGTGTGGCAACATACCTGCTGCAAAAGCAACATCAGGATCTTTATATTGCGCAGCTGCCATCATGTCTTGATGCATTTGATTCATACCTTGCATTAATTCTTGTTGCATTGCAGAATCTGTTGACATTGGCATATTCATGTGTGCTTGATGCGGTTGTTCATTAGCTTGGGCACAAATTGAAACTGCAGCAGCACTAAGTGCGATAAAAGTCATAAGTTTTTTCATGTTTTGCTCCTATGTTATAACTGAATGAGCGTAAATCATAAACCTTGACCTAAGGTTAAGGTCAATATTATTTCGAAAATTTTTGGTGAAGGCTAAAATAAGACAATGTTTGATATGAGGGACAGAATCATGAAGCAAAAAATTGTACTTGCCACGAGCAATAAAGGCAAAGTAAAACGGAGTGTTTTCACGGAAAATCGTTTACTAGCATTGATGAACTTGAAAAGGTTATCAATGATTATGTACGGTACTATAATGAAGAACGAATCCAATTAAAATTAAAAGGACTGAATCCGATACAATATCGAAAGCAGTCCTTTAAATAACAGTCTAACTTTTTGGGGTCAGATCAGTTTTATTTTTATAGGCGTTCTTCAGACTAGCATCAAAATAAAATAGACTTCCATTAGAGTCTGTTAATCTTTTAAAATTCCCCGCGCACGTAAAATTGCGCTTTTAAAATCGTCTTCGTAATCTTTTTTAATGCCCGGAATCGGCTCGTGTTTATCTGAATTGCGCATTTTTAATTGATAAATTAACACTTCATCGCGCAACGCTGGATAATTATTCGGCTCGCCGACTTCTTCTGAAAGCTGTTGCAAAATATCAATTAAATGTAAATCTGGCTGTTTACGCCAATGTTCACCTAATAATTCCAGCAACTCTTCTAAACGTTTGCATTTCATGAAAAATCCTTAAAAATTCTTGTTGAAAATCAAGGCGGATCATATACTTTTAGCTCTATTTTTGCAAAACAATCGCTTATGTTTTTAAGCAGAGGAGACAATGATGCATCACATCAGCGCGGTGATTTTAGCTGGCGGCAAAGCTCGTCGCATGCACGGAGTCGAAAAAGGGTTACAACTTTTGCATGGCAAACCGCTTATTTCGCATATTCTTTCTCGCCTATCGCCACAAATTAACGATATTTGGCTTAATATCAACCGCTCAGAAAGCGAATATCAGCGCCTTTTCCCAACCTATCCTCGCTTTCAAGATGAATTGCCCGATTTCCAAGGTGCATTAAGCGGAATGTTAAGCGCTTTTGCAAAAATTCCAGCAGACTATCTATTATTTGTGCCGTGCGATAGCCCCTATTTACCAGAAAATCTACTACATAAGCTTTCCACCGCCTTACGTATTAACAACGCGCAGATCGCCTATGCACATGATGGCGATCGCCCGCACCCGACTTTTGCGTTATTGCATCGTGATGTTGTACCAGCACTACAAGCCTACTTAAATTCAGGAGAACGACGCCTATTTTATTTCTTCCAAACACAGCGTAGTGTTGCAGTAGATTTTTCTGAGCAACCTGAAGCCTTTCAAAATTTTAACACGCTAGACGATCTTGACCTTGCAGCCCAACCAAAATCAGCGCCCAAAATTTTAGGCATTACGGGGTATAGCGGCACAGGAAAAACCACGCTATTAGAAAAATTACTACCAAAATTGACCGCTTGCGGGCTAAAAGTGGGGCTCATTAAACACTCTCATCACAATATTGAAACCGATAAACCAGGAAAAGACAGTTACCGCTTACGCCAAGCGGGCGCTAATCCAACTATGGTTGTTTGCGATCAACGTTGGGCACTGATGTGTGAAACGCCTGCCGAGCAAGCGGTCGATTTTCAACAATTTATTGCAAAATTTGAGCATGTTGATTTAGTGTTGGTGGAAGGCTTTAAGCATGAAGCAATGGCAAAATTACAACTCCACCGCAAGGCGATTGAAAAACCTTTGCCAGAACTTGATGAATGGACAATCGCCACTGCAACTGATTATCCACTTGAACGGGAAAACCTGCTCGATATTAACAACATTGAGCAAATTGCGGAATTTGTGAAAAATTATGTGAAACAATAAAAAAACGGGAGTTCAACTCCCGTTTTTCTAATCTGGTGAATAATAAAGTTTACCAATTTCAATACGTTGACGGCCCGTTTCTAAGCGCCATTTATTGGAATCACGCAACGAATATATACAGCCACAATATTCTTGTTGATAAAAACGCTCACGCTTACTGATTTCAATCATGCGTTGTGAACCGCCACCTTTTCGCCAGTTGTAATCCCAATAAACCACATCATCGTATGGTGCCGCTGCGCGGTGGCCACAATCATTGATTTGGTTCATATCCTTCCAACGAGAAATTCCTAAACAGCTGGTAAATACTGGGAAACCATGTTCATGCGCATATTGTGCAGCTTTTTCAAAGCGCATATCAAAGCACATTGTGCAACGAATGCCACGCTCTGGTTCCCATTCCATGCCTTCTGCTTTTTTAAACCATGTTTTACGATCGTTTTCGTAGTCGTCATCCACATCAATAAACGGAATGCCATGTTTTTCTGCAAAACGAATATTCTCTTCTTTTCGAATCATATACTCTTTTAGCGGATGAATATTTGGATTATAGAAGTAAATCGTAAATTCAATGCCGGAAGCTAAAATCGCTTCCATGACTTCGCCAGAGCAAGGCGCACAGCAAGAATGCAGCAATAATTTATTGTGCCCGCCCGGCAGACTTAATTTTTCACGCACAAAAGGCGCATTGGGATCTTTGCCTTTACGCGTTAACTTTTTCTGTTTGAGTTTCTCTTGATGTTCAAGAGGTTGATGTTGATTAGTCATTATTCTGTTCTTGATAAATTTAATAAGCGCGATCTACCGACAAATACGCTAAAGAAATCAATGCTTGTTTATATTCACTTTCAGGTAATACAGAAAGCGCATCTACTGCTTTTTGTGCTTCAGCTTTTGCTTTTGCCATAACAAAATCAAGCGACTTATGCTCTGCCATAATCGCAAGCACATCATCAATCTTGGTAATATCGCCACCGTTTTCAATCGCATGGCGAATCATCTCTGCTTGTTCAGCTGTACCATGTTGCATGGCATGCAACAATGGTAAGGTTGGTTTGCCTTCCACAAAATCATCGCCGACATTTTTACCCATGGTTTGCGCATTCGCGGAATAATCTAAAATATCATCAACTAATTGGAACGCTGTGCCTAAATAGCAACCGTAAGCTTTTAATGCCGCTTCAACTTCTTCGCTCTGCTCTGCCACGATTGCCACACATTGGGTTGCCGCTTCAAACAGACGCGCTGTTTTGTTGTAGATAACCTTCATGTAATTTTCTTCGGTCGTGTTCGGATCGTTCACATTCATCAACTGCTGCACTTCGCCTTCTGCTAATGCATTAGTCGCGGCCGACATCACTTTAAGCACTTTCAATGAATCGACTGAAGTCATCATCTGGAATGAACGCGTATAAATATAATCGCCCACTAATACGCTCGCCGCATTACCGAAAGCCGCATTAGCGGTTTCACGCCCTCGACGCATATCAGACTCATCAACAACATCGTCATGCAATAACGTTGCAGTATGAACAAACTCAATAAAGGCTGCTGTGGTAACGTGTTTTTTCCCCGTATAACCCAGCGCTTTTGCAGCTAATACTGCAATTAACGGGCGAATACGTTTGCCCCCCCCACTGATAATATAAAAACCCAGTTGGTTAATCAGCGGCACATCAGAATTTAGCTGCGCCAAAATTTCTGCATTAACCGCCTGCATTTCTTCTGCTGCAAGCGTTTGAATTTGTTCTAAAGATAATGTTGCACTCATCGTTTTTCCAAAAATACGCGATAAAAATTAGCGTGATTCTACCTTAAATAGCGCTTGCCTCAAAAAGAATTCTTGCAAGCGGTCATTTTTCCACTTTTTTCTTCCATTTTTAGCGTGTATGATTTTAAAAATTTTTTCACAATAAAGAGTGTTTTATGAAATGTGAATGCCAACAAATTACTAAACTCCAACCCGATTTTTGCGTTTTACTGAACCAATATCGTCTTATTGAAATCTCAGGCGCAGATGCTGAAAAATATCTACAAGGACAGCTCACCGCAGATGTGACAAAGCTTGCCATTGGCGAACACACGTTAACCAGCCATTGCGATCCGAAAGGCAAAATGAGTGCGCTATTTCGTTTATATCGCGCACAAGCCGAGCAGTTTTTTGCCATTATTCGTTGCGAATTACTGCCCGAAGCATTAGTGCAGTTAAAAAAATATGCCGTGTTCTCCAAAGTCACATTTACTGAATTAGATACCCCATTATTTGGCGTAGCGAATGCAACGACTTTAGCCAATCTGAGTGAAAATGCGACCGCTTTAGTGCTCTCTTGCGCACAAAAACGCGCGATTGTCTGGGGAGAAACGCTTACTACACATGGCGAGAGCGCGCTTTGGGATTTAGCAGATATTCAGGACGGTTTACCAATTCTCGCTAAAGCCAACCAATTTGAGCTCATTCCACAAGCTGCCAACTTACAAGCGGTCGAAAATGCGATCTCTTTTACCAAAGGTTGCTACATTGGGCAAGAAACCGTTGCGCGAGCGAAATATCGTGGGGCAAACAAGCGTGCTATGTTTATTTTAGTTGGCAACAGCGAACAAGCTGAATGCCCAGAAGCAGGTCAAGCGCTAGAAATGCAATTAGGGGAAAACTGGCGTGCGAGCGGTACCGTATTAGCCGCAGTACATTACCAGCAACAACTTTGGGTGCAAATTGTACTGAATAAAGAGATTGAAGCTGATACATTATTCCGCTTTAACGATACGTTATTGAAAATTTGTGAATTACCTTATGCGTTAGAAGAAGCTTAATTCAACACAAAATAAAAACCGAAATTTATTATTTATATAAAAAGCGGTCAGATTCTTAAGCAAATTTGCAAATTGCTTTTAAAATCTGGCCGCTTTTAGTTTTCAACTTTCAGTTAATCTTTTTTCATTTAAACCGCATTTTTTGCTAATTGGTGAGAAATAAACCTCATTATGCCGACATGAATTAAATAAACAAGCAAACTTATCGGATAAAAATAGTAAAGCCCATTCTCAATATTTTCTAAGCCATACCATGCAATAATAAAACTTAAAAACCCTAATTCAAGTAATCCACTGACTGTTTTAACTTTAAAAATATGCTCTCCTGCTAAACTTGGCAAGAAAACAAACCATAACACCAGTGCAAAAACGACCATAAAAGGATAAAGCAATAATTCAGTATCGCTCGGCAGTTTTACAAACGGATAAATTAAAATAGATTTAATATAAATATAAATCCGTGGTTTAAAGATTGTCATATATACATTTAAATTTATCCAATAAATGATAATAAGGACAAGATAGCCTTCTGGTATTGGAAAAAATGCTATTGCTAAAGTAGATAAAACCAATCCCCAAAAATAACGGGAGTCTTTATACTCAATATAAGCAGGAATCAAACTTAAACAAATCAGCAATACACCCAGTAATAACGAACCTAGTATAAAATAATTATTTGTTTGTTCACTAACCTGTGAAGCAAATAACCAACCGACTACTGGGAAAGCAATCATTCTAAAGAATTCATTATGTTCATTACCGGTATATAAAAACTTTCTCAAAACCTCAAATTTAGATAAACCTAAAATAAATCCAGAAACAAAATAAAATATTGCAAAGCAAAAGAGAATAATAACAAATGGCACACCAATATTTTCATTAAATCTCTGGCTAAAAATAATGGAGGCTACGCCAAAAAATAAAAGCCCTCGCCAAAAATATCTTAATATTTTCGCAGCAGAAAAAATGCGATTCACTTTGGGTGTCGTTGCTTCAATTTTCCAATGCGGAATTAACGTTCTCTCATAGGCAATATAAATCCATGCGAAAAAAGCATAAATCACGCTTAAAATCACACTACATTTATTGGCTGCTCTAGCCAAAATACCGTAATAAAATGACTCTGCAGCTTTTTCTGGCGCGGTTTTAATTAAATTAGGGGAAATTGATTTTAAATAATCGGGTATCGGTGCCCAGCCAACTTCCTGTTCAGCACGTTCTACTTTTGCTTGTAATAAATGAATGCCTTCTGGGGTTAATTGTTCTGCCATGACATAATCTTTATGCCATTGGAAATAATTTGTCCAAAGCTGAATTAAATAATTATTTTCGACCGGATAAGCAAAAAAACGTTGTAATAACGTACGCGAAAAAATAGGACTTTCATCAAAAGGCAGGGATTCAATACGAGGCTGCCAATTTGCCCAATTTTTTAAAATGCCAATTTCGCCTTCCGTTTCAAAAACCTCATCAATTTCCATCAACAACACATCGACTAAATCAAGCGCTGACGCTTCCAATGGTTCTTCAGCCAACGCTTCAGCATCTGCTTCATCATGCAATGCGCTATCTTGGTAAACGTATGAAATTTCTTCAGGTGCTGGGTTTGATGTTATTTCTTCATGCGCGCTATCCGCTAAGCTAACTTCAATCGGGCAAGGCTCACAAGCGGTCGAATTTTCTGCCTCATTTGCAAAACATGGCTCAAATTCACCCGCTTGTAATGGACTTTCATCAGCAGATTCAGTGCTTAATTGGGCTGAATCTGCTTCTTCTAGTAAAGAATCAGCACGATTTGCGGCTGCCCGTTCTTCATATTCTCGCTGATAAGCCGCCTGAACTAACGCCTCATCAAAAGCGGCTCGTAGTGCTTGATAGCCCGCTGGATCTTCATCCGGTCGGGTGACTTTGAGTTTTTTTGCATAAGCACGACGAATCGCTTTTTCATCACTGGTTGAGTTGATCTCTAAAATTTTCCAACAAATTGCCATGTAAACCTCTTAGATTAACCAACCTTCATCATAGCGCGCTAAACACTCTTGCATTTTCTTTCTCGCGCGGTGGATTCTGCCCTCATCTTGCGATTCTAATTCCGCTTCAAAATAAGCTAAAAATTCACTAATTACCGCTCGCTCTTCGCCTAAATAGTTTTCATATAAGCGTTTGGCTTTTTCGAGCAAATAACGGTTTTCTTGTTGTTCGCGCGGGTGAATTTTCAGTTTAGCTAATTTCTCGCGTGAAGCCTGCACTTCTGCCGCACTCAAGTTGTGGCTGTTATGTTGGAAAACTTGGTTAATCTGAATATCTAACTCATCATTGGTTAAATCCACCTCAAGTAAGCCATTGATGTCGTAACTAAAACGAACCGTCACGCCCACTTCGCCTCTTGGGCGAGGTGGCACGGTGACGAACATTTCGCCAAGCAAAATATTTTCACTGCTAATCGCAGATTCTCCCTGACGAATATCAAACTGAAGTTCAGTTTGATTATCTTTTGCCGTGACATAATGCTGCTCGCGTGAAATCGGCACCGGCATATTTCGTTCAATAATCGGGCTGAAACGGTCATTGATGCGTTGACCATTTGGCATATCCACACCAATAGTCGTACCTAATGAAAATGGCATGACATCCGTTAGTACAACTTCTTCTAAATTTTGATTGCGTGCAATAAGTGCAGCTTGTACCGCTGCCCCTCGCGCTATCGCTTCATCAGGATTGATTGCAGAAAGCGGTAAGCGTTGGAACCATTGAGCGATTGCTTTTCGAATAATCGGCATACGGGTTGCCCCACCCACTAAAATAATGCCATCAATACTGGACGGGTTAAGTTTCGCATCGCGCAGCGCTCGCTCAATCGGCTGGCGTAACCGTGTAATTAACGGCTGTGCAGCTTGACGGAAATCCTCTTCAGAAATAATCGCTTCATGAACTTGCTCATCTAAGGTTAAAGCAATCTTCACACTTTTTTCTTTACTTAACTGACGTTTCGCATGTTCAAACACCTGCCAAGATTCACTTGATGTTTGAATCCGTTTTCTTTGTGCCTCATTTAAACTCGTGCACTTGGTTAAGAAACAGCGTTGTAAGGCTTGCACAAAATCTTCACCGCCAAGTTGATTATCGCCGGCACTCGCGGAGACTTGCACCACGCCATCAAAATAATCCAAGATTGAAATATCAAAGGTTCCGCCACCTAAATCGAAAATTAAAAAATTGGTATCATCTGGCTTATCTTGCAAGTTGTAAGCAAGCCCTGCAGCAGTGGGTTCATTCAACAAGCGACTGACTTTTAACCCCGCCATTTCTGCCGCATTTTTCGTCGCTTGGCGCTGAATTGCATTAAAATACGCTGGCACAGTAATGACTACTTCTTCAACTGGCTCACCTAAGAAATGTTCGGCATCTTCTTTCAAGCTTTTGAGCACTAATGCAGAAAGCTCTTCGGCGCGGAATTGTTGTTTGCCAAGTCGGAAGATTTTATCGCTGCCCATAAAGCGCTTAAACGCAGAAGCCGTCATCTGTGGTGCAGTCGCTAATCTTTCACGAGCGGCAAGCCCAACTAAAATCGAGCCATCTTCTGTTACGCTAACCACAGAAGGGGTTAATTCATGTCCGAGTTTATTAGGAATAAGACGAGTTTCGCCATCAATAAATTGGGCAATTAAACTATTCGTTGTGCCTAAATCAATACCAATTTGTACGCTCATTATTTACTTCCATTCTGTTTATATGAATTTGCAAATTATGCCACAAAACTGACCGCTTGCTGCGCCATTTTATAATTGGTGCAAATTTGCTAAAATATCGCCAATTTTGACCTATTTTCTTGATTATGAGCGAATCACATTTAATTCAAATTCTCCCGCCACAACTGGCTAACCAAATCGCTGCTGGCGAGGTGGTTGAACGCCCCGCTTCAGTCGTAAAAGAGTTGGTGGAAAACAGTCTGGATGCCGGTGCTAACCAAATTCAAATTGATATTGAAAAAGGTGGCGCTCAGCTGATTCGTATTCGAGACAATGGCTGCGGAATTGCCAAACAAGATTTAGCGCTTGCACTTGCACGCCATGCCACCAGTAAAATTGCGAGCTTGGAAGATTTAGAAATGATTTTAAGTCTTGGCTTTCGTGGTGAAGCGCTGGCGAGTATCAGTTCTGTTTCTCGCTTAACACTGACTTCTCGTCCTGAAGGGCAAGCAGAAGCTTGGCTGGCTTATGCCGAAGGGCGTGAAATGGCCGTTGAAATTCGCCCAGCCTCACACCCTGTTGGTACTACAACGGAAGTGGCAAATCTCTTTTTCAATACCCCCGCACGCCGTAAATTTTTGCGAACCGATAAAACTGAATTTGGGCATATTGATGAAGTCGTGCGCCGTATTGCGCTGGCAAAACCGAATGTGAGTTTTACTCTGACGCATAATGGCAAAGTGGTACGTCAATATCGCAAAGTGCAAGATAATTCTGTCGAACAACAGCAACGCCGTGTGGCAGCGATTTGTGGAGATGAGTTTATTGCGCATGCCAACCATATTGACTGGCAGCATGGGGATTTGCATTTGCATGGTTGGATTGGCTCACCGCAATTTACGAGCACACAAAACGATCTTTGTTATAGCTACGTTAATGGACGTATGATGCGCGATAAAACCATCAACCACGCTATCCGCCAAGCTTATGGGGAATGTTTGTCTGCGGGGGAATATCCAGCTTTTGTGCTGTTTTTAGATATTAACCCACAGCAAGTTGATGTGAATGTGCACCCAGCTAAGCATGAAGTCCGTTTTCATCAGGCACGGCTTGTACACGACTTTATTTTACAAGGTGTACTACAAGGGCTAGAAACTCAACAAGATTTACCGCTAACCAATGCCGTTAACGAACCATTACCAAGCTATGCAGCAGACACCAACCGATTAAGCGCAGGGGCGAATGTTTTTGCAGGCTTTTCACAAAATGAACCAACGTCAGCACCTTCACAAGCGGTGAAATTTGCGCCACGTTTTGCAAAATCTGGCGGTTCAAGCCAATCTGCCCAACGTTGGTATGAAGCATTAGTGAATACCGGTGAAACCGAAAAAAACGAACGCTCAGCCCCTATTGTTGCACCGCCATTAGAAACCGTGCATCAAGCGCCAACGATTATCGCGCAAGCTGAATCTGCGGCTTCTGTGGAAGAAGAGCCTGTAGTAAATGTTTATTCTGCACACCACGCACAAGCACAAGTGCTTGCCGTTGTAGGGAATCAAGCTCTATTACTGAAAGAAAATGAGGCTTTTTATTTAATACCGCTTGCGGATCTCGTTCTGGCAAAATGGCAAGCTCAACTGGCAAAAAATGAGAGCCAAACCTTGCTTATTCCACTTTCTATTCGGTTAAATGAAACGCAAGCATTGCAATGGCAACAACACCAACAAGCACTGTCGGCAATCGGCTTTCAGATTCAAGAAAAACAACTGCATTCAGAGATCTGTTTAGCCATCTCAGCTGTGCCAAGCTGCTTACGCCAACAGAATTTCCAGCAGCTTTTATTGGGTTTATTTAGCCAACAAGCGGTCGATTTTGATGCCTTTTTTGCACATTACGCACCAATGCCAACACAATGGAGCCTATCGGAAGGCATTGCGCTATTAGCGGAAGTAGAACGCGTACAAAAAACAGATAATCTGAAAATTGCCGTCGATCTGCTTTCTCTGTTGCCCCCACGTGAAAACGGTTAATTTTGCAACGACCAAAGGCGCAGTTATAGACTTCAGAGCGGAATTTCTCTATAATTCCGCCACCTTTCCCCCCTTAGCTCAGTGGTTAGAGCAGGCGACTCATAATCGCTTGGTCGCTGGTTCAAGTCCGGCAGGGGGGACCAACTTCAAATCCTATCCTTTTCTATCATCCTATTTTTACGCTAACTTCTTATATATACAAAATTTTTCTTAGTATTTATCAGTATAAATAAGCGCATTAAAAATCAAATTACCCCTAACGTTTCCAATGCATACAAAATGCCATCTTCACGGATATCTTTGGTAACAAAATCAGCAATTGCTTTCAGTTCTTCTTCTCCATTTCCCATTGCAACGGAAAAGCCAACCGTTTCAAACATTTCTAAATCATTAAATCCATCACCAAATGCCATTGCTTGTTCAGGCTCAAGCCCTAAATAAGCTAATGTATCTTCAATCCCACGTGCTTTAGAGTTTTGTTTAAGGAAAATATCTACTGCATTTTCATGCCAACGTACTGCTTTAAGATCGTCACCTAACACCCCTGCTGCTTCTACGACTTCACGTTGCTCTTCACTATAATAAGCTAACATTTGTACAACGTTATTCTTCAAATAGAAATCTGGATCGATAAGGTAATCTGCAGTAATCGGGGTGGTCGCTTCTTTAACAATCGCATCATCGGCAGAAACGGCTATTGCTTCACGGCTAACGAACGCATATTTAATGCCTAATCGTTGTAATTTTTCAACCACTTGCGTAATGCGCTCTGTGCTTAAGCCATACGCGCTAATCTGCTGATCGCAATAAAGATTATCCTGCCCGTTAATGGTTACTAATAATTGGAAACCCCCTTCATTCAGATATGGCAATAAAGCTTTAGGAAAACCACCCACATTTCGACCCGTTGCAATAGCTGGAATGATCCCTTTTGCTTTCAAGCGAGGTAACACTTCTTCAATAATTGAAGTGGGAATACGAGCTTCGTTTTTAATATATAGTGTGTAATCAATATCAAAGAATACGACTTTAATAGAATCTGGGGTGATTTTCATGAGAGTACCTTCTTACAAACGGTGAGATTTTGGCAAAAATTTACCAAGATTGTACTCGCTTTTCGAAGACCGTCGCAAAATTTATTTGGCGGGTATGCTAAATTCTGCCGAAAAGGAGAAAAGATGAATCAGGCAGATTTTCGCTGTTTCGAATGTAAAAAACGTTTAGCATTATCTCATCATGGATTTTGTAGTCGTTGTGTACATTTACTAGAAAAACAGCCTTATTGTGGCCATTGCGGAATGCCATTATTAGAGTTTTCTATGCAATGTGGAGAGTGTTTAAAACAGGAACCTAAATGGCAAAGGCTAGTTCGCATTGCGATGTATCAAAAGCCGCTTTCAGATTGGATTCATCGTTTTAAATTTCAGCAACAATACTGGTTAGATAAACCACTCGCTCGATTATTGCTGCTTTCATTGAAAGAGGCAAAACGCACACATGGTTTGCAATTACCTGAAGTCATTATGCCTGTGCCACTATATTGGCAACGCCATTGGTGGCGTGGATACAATCAAGCGACGCTACTTGCTCGGCCGTTAGCTACTTGGTTAAATCTGCCATTAGAAGAAACTGCGATTAGTCGCATTCGCGCAACCCAGCCACAACGAGAACTTACCGCTAAAGCGCGCAGGCATAACTTACAATATGCCTTTCATTATGCGCCGAAGAAACATTACGAACGTGTTGCTTTAGTTGATGATGTCGTGACAACTGGTTCAACTATCAACGCCATCGCACGTGTGCTACAAAAGCAAGGGGTAAAAGAAATTCAAGTTTGGACATTAGCACGAGCTTAGCCGGCTCTGACAAAATAATAGATAATTTAAAGAATAGGTTAAATAACACCGAAGATTGGTGAAAAATAAAAGCGGTTAAATTTCTATAGTTTTTTGCAAAACATCAAGAAAATTTAACCGCTTGATTTTATTAAGAAGTCTTAAAAATTATTTAGTCAATTGCACTAAAATACGGCGAACAGGCTCAGCAGCACCCCATAATAATTGGTCGCCTACAGTAAATGCGGCTAAGTATTCTGGACCCATCGCTAATTTACGTAAACGGCCAACCGGCACGCTTAATGTCCCTGTTACTTTAGCAGGTGTTAATTCACGTAAAGTAGTTTCTTTATCGTTAGGAATCACTTTTACCCACTCATTATGCGCAGCAATGATTTGCTCGATTTCCTCTAATGGAATATCTTTTTTCAGTTTAATGGTAAACGCTTGGCTATGGCAACGTAATGCACCGATGCGTACGCATAAACCATCAACAGGAATTGGATTATCACTTAAACCTAAAATTTTGTTGGTTTCTGCATAACCTTTCCACTCTTCTTTGGTTTGTCCGGTTTCTGGTAATAATTTGTCAATCCAAGGAATGAGGCTGCCACCTAATGCTGCACCAAAGTTTGCTGTTGGGAAGCTGTCATCACGCATGGTTGCGGTCACTTTGCGTTCAATATCTAAAATAGAAGAGGCTGGATCTGCTAATTCAGCTTTCACGCTGGCTTCTAATTGACCCATTTGTGAAAGTAATTCACGCATATTTTTAGCGCCCGCACCTGAAGCAGCTTGGTAAGTTGCCACAGAAATCCACTCAACTAAATCTTTTTCGAATAAGCCACCAATTGCCATTAACATTAAGCTAACGGTACAGTTACCACCGACGAAGGTTTTAATGCCGTTTTTTAAGCCTTCTGAAATAACATGTTGGTTTACTGGATCTAAAACGATAATCGCATCTTTTTGCATACGAAGTGCTGAGGCTGCATCAATCCAATAGCCATTCCAGCCGGTTTCACGAAGTTTTGGATAAACTTCATTTGTATAATCGCCACCTTGGCAAGTGACGATAATGTCTAATTTTTTTAATTCGTCAATATCGAAAGCATTTTTAAGATCGCCTGCTTCCTTACCTGCAAAAACTGGAGCTTTTTGACCCGCTTGCGAAGTAGTGAAAAAAACTGGGTTAATATTGGCGAAATCATTCTCTTGAACCATACGATCCATTAATACTGAACCGACCATTCCACGCCAACCGACGAAACCGACATTTTGCATTGTGTTGCTCCTGAATAATTAATAATGTTTTAAGGGGTAAAGTGCATAAATACTCTATTTCGACATAAAATGCAATGCTTGAAATCATAGTTTTTGCCGATTTGTAAATTTTGTACACAATACCCTAATAATAGGTAGAATTAAAGATATCATTTCATCAACCATAAATGGAGTATTACAATGAAAATGAAAAGTGCAGTCGCTATTTTAGCTAGCTTAGGTTTGTTCGCAGCAGTTTCTGCTAATGCAGAACAAGCACCTGAGAAATTAGTTGTGAAAGTACAACAATTAGATGTTGAGCATGGCAACAAAGACGTAGGTACTGTTGAAATTACCGAATCACCTTACGGCTTAGTTTTCACTCCGAATTTAAATGGCTTAGCACCAGGCTTACATGGTTTCCATATTCATGAAAACCCAAGCTGTGAGCCAAAAGAAAAAGACGGTAAACTGACTGCAGGCTTAGCAGCAGGCGGACACTGGAACCCAAATAACGCTAAAGGTCATGGTTTTCCATGGTCTGATGATGCGCACTTAGGTGACTTACCGGCATTAACCGTATTACATGACGGTAGCGCAACTCAACCAGTTTTAGCACCACGTATTAAAAAATTAAGTGAAGTGCAAAATCACTCTATTATGATTCACGTTGGTGGTGACAACCACTCAGATCACCCTGCTGCACTTGGCGGTGGCGGTCCACGTATGGCATGTGGCGTAATTAAATAAGTCACAATAGACAAAAATAAAGTGGGTTAACGTTTTAGACGCTAACCCACTTTTTCATGACAAGCGGTAATTTTTTAATACCGCTTTACCAAATTATTTTAAGCCAAGTTTCTTCTCGAGATAGTGGATATTCGTGCCACCTTTGCGGAAGTTTTCATCAGCCATGATTTGTTCATGTAATGGAATATTGGTTTTAATGCCTTCAATGATAGTCTCTGATAATGCGTGTTCCATACGACGAATAGCAATATCACGATCTTCAGCAAACGTAATCAATTTACCAATCATTGAATCATAATGTGGTGGTACAGAATAACCCGCATAAATGTGGGAATCCCAACGTACACCTAAACCGCCTGGTACATGTAAAAGCGTAATTTTGCCTGGTGATGGTAAGAAGGTATTTGGATCTTCTGCATTGATACGGCATTCCATTGCGTGGCCTTTCACTTTAACATCCTCTTGAGTAATAGAAAGCGGTAAGCCAGCTGCAACGCGTAATTGCTCTTTAACTAAATCGATGCCGGTAATCATTTCAGTAACCGGATGCTCTACTTGTAAACGGGTATTCATTTCAATGAAATAGAATTCGCCATTTTCAAATAAGAATTCAAAAGTACCTGCGCCACGATAACCAATTTCACGACATGCATTTGCACAACGTTCACCGATAAATTTACGCAATTCAGGGGTGATACCTGGTGCCGGTGCTTCTTCCACCACTTTTTGATGGCGACGTTGCATTGAGCAGTCACGTTCTGCTAAATAAATCGCATTACCGTGAGTATCTGCTAAAACTTGCACTTCGATATGGCGAGGATTTTCTAAATATTTCTCCATATAAACCATATCATTATTAAATGCCGCTTTCGCTTCTGCTTTGGTCATCGCAATAGATTCTTCCAAGTCTTTTTCTTGGTAAACTACACGCATACCACGACCACCGCCACCACCTGAAGCTTTGATGATAACAGGATAGCCAATGCGCTTAGCGATCTCTTTATTTTTTGCCATATCGTTGCCTACTGGGCCATCCGAGCCTGGTACACATGGCACGCCTGCTTTTTTCATCGCATTGATAGCTGACACTTTATCGCCCATTAAACGAATCACATCCGCAGTTGGTCCAATAAAAGTAAAGCCAGATTTTTCTACTTGCTCTGCAAAATCGGCATTTTCAGATAAAAAACCATAACCCGGGTGAATCGCATCTGCGCCGGTTACTTCAGCTGCAGCAATGATAGCAGGAATGTTTAAATAACTTTTTACAGAAGGTGCTGGCCCGATACAAACGGTTTCATCAGCTAATAAGACGTGTTTTAATTCACGGTCAGCGGTTGAATGAACAGCAACCGTTTTAATACCTAATTCTTTACAAGCGCGCAAAATGCGTAGGGCAATTTCGCCACGGTTAGCAATGACAACTTTTTCTAACATTGCGTATTCCTCATCGGGCAGGTATAGCCTGCCATTTAAAACAATCAAGCGGTAAAATTTTCTTCAAATTCCACCGCTTACCACACGGGCTTTGGCTCAATAAGTTCACCAACCGCCCGTGCTACCTTATTCAATAATTACTAATTTTTGATCGAATTCAACAGCTTCGCCATCATTCACTAAGATCGCTTTTACCACACCGGCTTTATCTGATTCGATACGGTTCATCATTTTCATTGCTTCAACAATACAAAGTGCATCACCCACTTTTACTGACTGACCTACTTCGATAAATGGTTTAGCATCTGGGCTTGGGCTACGATAGAAAGTACCAACCATTGGAGAAAGTACCGCATGACCGCTTACTTCATTACTTACTGGTGCTGCCGCTGCTGGTGCACTTGGCGCTGCGGCTAGTGCAGCCGCTGGAGCTGCAACAGGTGTTGGCGCAGCAGTATATTGTACTGCAGGTGCTGCTACAACTGGTGCTGCACGACTAATGCGTACTGTACCTTCTTCTTCAGACACTTCTAACTCAGTGATGCCTGATTCTTCAACTAATTCGATTAATTTTTTGATTTTGCGAATATCCATAATGAAATTCCGTCAAGTATATTAAGAAATGGATGCCGTCCATCAAATATAGACGGCGGAAAAGATTTGCGTAGGTTACCTGATTTTCGGCAATTTTGCGAATAAAATCTTCTAAAATTGGCGAAAGTTTGCTGAATTTGCCACTCATCGTAGCAGTTATTTTTCAACCAATTTACCCTAAATAGGACAAATAAAATCCCAAATTTATGCCATACAAGCGGTCATATTTTCGTAAAAATTTCCAAAATAGGTGCTTATTGATTATTCTTCGTTGAATACCATAAATGCAATTCCTCTTCGTTCAGCAATTTGGCGTTTATGTTTCCAAATGCGTTGAATTCGGCGGAATTTATTGCAAGTTAACGTTTTTTTGGGTTTCAGGCGCAATTTGCGTTTCATCTTCAACTCCTATTTGTTTTTCTTGATTTTTTTGTTCTTCTACACGCTGATGATTCACAATACTGTTGTAATATCGACGAATATTTTCAACATACTGCAACGCTTCAAAACCACGCGCATAGCCATATTTCAGTCCAGTATAATGCCGTTTTTCAGCCAATAATGGTAAGTTTTTCTTTACATCTAACCAATTATCCGGATCGCCGCCAAGCTGACGGGTTAAACGACGTACATCTAATAAATGACCTAAGCCCATATTGTACGCTGCCAAGGCATACCAAATTCGATCTTCTTGAGCGATAGTTTCAGGAATTTGACTAATCAAAAGGTGCAAATATTCCGCCCCACCTCGGATACTCTGCTCTGGATGCGTTCTATCTGTTACTCGCATTCTTTCTGCGGTATCTTTCGTTAACATCATTATTCCACGAACACCTGTTGGAGAGGTCGCATTCGGATCCCAATGTGATTCTTGATAAGCAATAGCAGCCAACATTTGCCATTCCAGGTCGCCTTTATATTTTTCAAAAATCGGTTGATATTTCGGCAACACATCTCGAATTGCTTGGAGATAACTCTGAGCATCAACATAGTCAAACTTATTGAGATAGCTAAAATATTTTTCCTCAATTCGAGCAATTAATCCTGTATCATTCGCTTCCCCCATAAATTCAAGCACAGCCGCTTGTAATTCACTGTAAGTACTTTTTGGCAAATACCATAATACAGGCGCTTCATCGGTTAAATCAAAACCAACTGCAATTTTCGGGCTAATATGTTGCGCAGCAGAAATATCTACGGAAGTTGCCACTGTATAAGGAATTTTCCCTTCTGCAACTTGGATTAAAAGCTCTTCTTGCTCTGCTTCTTCCGCAATTCGCCAGTTAAGATTTGGGTTTTCTAATTTAAGTCGTTGTAGAATAGGTAAAACTGCCGAACCCTTAGGAATAACAAGCTCTTGCTTAAGGTCAGCTAAGCGATAAGGGCGAGGGGTATCTTTACGATAAACCACCTGCCATGAGGTTGAATAATAGCTTGCGCCAATTTGAAATTGCTCACTTAATCGATCTTGATACAACAATCCTGCTGCGGCAATATCAATTTCATTTTCTTTTAAAGCCTTGAAGATTTGTTCGCTATTATCAAACGCTTTAATTTCCAAATTCACATTAAGATATTCAGCAAACGCCTTGGCTAGCTCATAATCAATTCCCGCCTTACCTTCTGCGCCAACAAAATAAGAAAGTGGGTGGTTAATTAGCCCCACCCTCAATATTTTACGTTGTTGCACTTGAGTATGACGATTCTCTTCGGCTAGCATGACTTTTTGCCATGGATAAACCATATCCCATGCCCAAAGTAGCAAAGCAAATCCAATAAAAAATCGAATCAATAAGCCTTTCAAATCAGCCTCTTATCTATATTTGTCTAAGAATCGGTAATAAGGCATGCCTATTTTCAGCGCCAATTTTTTACCTAACTTACCGCCAGGAATACTCGGTACTTTTAAACCTTCAAAAATAGCCAAACGCTCATCATTGCCTTCAATCGCCTCAGCGATAATTCGCCCAGCAAGCCCGGTTAAAGCAACACCATGCCCAGAAAAACCTTGCGCAAAATAGACGTTGGGTTTTACTCGACCAAAATGTGGAGTGGCATTAAGCGTCATATCAATCGGCCCAGCCCAACCATAATCAATTTTTACGGTTTCTAGCTGTGGGAACACGGCTAACATCTCTGAACGCATTTTTGCAATCATATCCACATTCGTACTCGAATCTGAACCGAATAATAAGCGATTATCTGCAGACAAGCGGTAATAATCTAAGAAAATATTGTTATCACATACCGACATGCCATTATTGATTAAGCTATCCGCCATTGCTTGAGAAAGGGGTTCAGTCGCAATAATAAAACTTTCTACCGGTAAAATTTTCTTCTCAATACCAAAAGTAATTCTTTTTGAAAGGGCATCGATATAAGCATTTGTGGCTAATACCACGTTTTCACAAGAAACTGCAAAACCTTCCGCAAAAACGACCGCTTGCGTATCGCTATTTATTTGAATATCGGTAACCGGTGAATGTTCAAAAATGGTTACACCTAATTGCTCGCATGCTTTGGCAAGCCCAAGGCAATAATTTAACGGATGAAGGTGTCCTGAGTTGCTATCAAATAAACCGCCAACATAAATATCACTACCGACATATTGCTGCAACTGAGATTTATCCCATAATTGCATATTTTGATAACCAAAAGTTTCTCGACTGGCCTTCTCCATTGCAACTAAGTCATCCATTCGACGTGAATTGAGCGCTAAAGTTGCATAACCCTTCTTCCAATCACATTGAATACCATATTTTTTTACACGCTCGTCAATGATATCAATCGCTTCAAGTGACATTTCCCAAAGTTTTTTTGCTTTCTCAAAGCCAACCTGTTCAATATATTCATCAATGCCTTCTTCAAAACCGTTGATTGCCTGCCCGCCAGAACGGCCAGAAGCGCCAAAGCCAACACGAGCGCCCTCTAACACAATCACTTTTTTGCCTCGTTCGGCGAGTTCTAATGCCGTGGAAAGCCCTTGAAAGCCAGCACCAATAATGCAAACATCACAAGATTGCGGGGAAGAAAGACGCGGAAATTGAAGATTAAGATTTCGGGTATCGAAATAGTAAGATTTATGGTGTTCTTGGTATGCAAAATTCAGCATAAAATAAAAAAGAATAATGAAAAATGAAAATGATTATAAAGGATTTAATCAGATTAAAGAAGAAGATTTAAAGCTTGAATGGCGCACCCGAGAGGATTCGAACCTCTGACCGCTCGGTTCGTAGCCGAGTACTCTATCCAGCTGAGCTACGGGTGCGTATATTGAATTGTGTTATTTATTTTATCTGCAACCATTTTAAACTGAATAGAGTAAAGTTTAAAATGGCGCACCCGAGAGGATTCGAACCTCTGACCGCTCGGTTCGTAGCCGAGTACTCTATCCAGCTGAGCTACGGGTGCGTGATAGAATAAATGGCGGTGAGAGAGGGATTCGAACCCTCGATAGAGCTTTTTAACCCTATACTCCCTTAGCAGGGGAGCGCCTTCAGCCTGCTCGGCCATCTCACCACACACTGTGTCTGTGGGTGTGCATAATACTGGATTTCAGCGAGAAGTCAAACGCTTTTCTCACAAATTTCTGCATTTTTACAACATTTGCCGATCTAATAGGCAAAAAGCTGATTTTTTATAAAAAATGGGATTTTGCAAAACCTCTGCAAAATCCCACCGCTTGTTGTCTTTCACATGATTAGAAACGATAACCTACGTTTGCAGTGAAGTCATTGCCTCTTAATTTGGTGCCACTACGTTTTAAGTTATTACGAGTGTACTCTGCACCGACTTCTACATTGCTTGAAACTGCATATTTCGCACCAGCGCCATAGCCGTAACCACGGAAAGTTTCATCGCCAACTTTGCTTGAGGTTGCATCTACTTTCACATAAGGCAATAAATCCGCCCCTACACGATAGCCTTGTTGGTAAGCCACTGTGTATTTATTTTTTTGTTTTACATCACTAAATACTTTGGTGCTACCTAATTTTGCTTTACCTTGAACAACACCTACAAGGTTATTACCGTAATCCATACCGTAATCTACAACTAATGCAGGACCGGTTGATTGTTTACCTTTGATGCCATCAACTTTGTATTTTGCGCTAGTTAAATCTACACCTACACCTACGCCAGTAAAAGTCTCACCTACAGGCGCTGCCATTGCAGATGCTGAAAATGCACCTGCGATGATTAAAGCTGCGATATGTTTCATATGTTATCCTCACTAAATAAAACAAGATAAAATGATAAGCAGAAGCTGCTTATAAAGATAGACTCAAGAGTCTTATTCAAGTTCACCACAAAAACGATAACCTTCGCCATGAATAGTCACAATAATTTCTGGTGTACTCGGATGATCCTCAAAATGCTTACGAATACGGCGAATAGTAACATCAACGGTACGATCATGTGAACGAAGTTCACGCCCTGTCATTTTTAATAAAAGCGTTTCACGGGTTTGAATTTTACCCGGATTTTCACAGAAATGTTGTAAAGCACGGAATTCACTGCGTGGCAATTTATTCTCTTCGCCTTCAGGGCTAATTAAACTGCGGCTATTTACATCTAACGTCCAACCATTAAAACGATATTGCTCAACTTGATTCCCTTCTTTACTCTGAACTTGATCTTCTAACATGGTACGTTGCAATAAATTACGGGCACGAATAGTTAATTCACGCGGGTTAAACGGTTTTGTAATGTAATCATCTGCCCCAATTTCTAACCCTAAAATTTTATCAACTTCGTTATCACGCCCGGTTAAAAACATTAAAGCCACCTTGGTATTTTCACGCAATTCACGTGCTAACATCAAACCATTTTTACCGGGTAGGTTAATGTCCATAATCACTAAATCAATTTGCTGCTTGACTAAAATAGCATTCATCGCAGCCCCATCGCTCGCTTCAAATACATCATAACCTTCCGCTTCAAAGATGCTCCTTAGCGTGCTACGTGTAACTGCCTCGTCTTCAACAATTAAAATTTGTGGATTGTGCATACTTTATTCCCTACATTCAGCAACAAAAAACGCGTTATTTTACCTTAATGATTCACTAACTAAAAAGAGCTATTTTAAAATTTGGTGAACTTTATCAAATTTTTGTTAAAAATAGCTTTTTTTCGACCGCTTGCAACCAACCTAAACGGTTCAATTATTTTAGGTGGCGATCATCCACCCCTTTAATTAAATACTGCCCCTCAATATCCGCTAAACTTCTAAAACCAATATTGAAAATTTCGCAATGCTTATTACGATTAAGCGTTTTGTAATCAAAATTATCATGGTGATGCCCGTGGAAAATCTTACTTGCCCCCATTTTTTTAGCCAGTTGATTTAATACAGCAAACCCTTGTGGATGGGGTTTTGGAGCTTCATGGCTAATCAGAATGTCTGCTTTCTCATTTTCTAAGGCCTCAACATCCGAAGGAAAAATTGAGGTTCGGTGTCGAAGCGGTAATCCACCACGCCAGATTTTCTCTTGAGGCATATATTGGCAATAATGAATCGGATCGAAAAACATCGGGCGATTCGGTGGCATCCAAATATGTCCACGAAATACACCGCCAAGGCCTGCTATTCTTACCCCTTGAATCTCTTGCACCTTGCCATGCAAATTACGTTGTTTCCAATCACTTCCCCAAAGCGAGTCAAACGCTGCAACCGTTTTGCTATCATGATTGCCATGAATAAACCAAACATCTGCATAATTGGCTAATCGGTCTAACTCTGCTGGGCTAGTGAGCTGTAAATCACCCAAGATCACCAAAGCCACATTTGTTTGTGATGCCAAAATAGGATAAAGATGCGCATAGCTTCCATGTGGGTCGCCAGCAAAAAGAATCATGACTGACCATCCGTATTGTATTGCTTAAACTGAAGTGGAATCGGTTCATCATTTAAAATCGCTTCTACCACTTCTTTCGTCTGGTTATAACGATCTAAATAACTTGGCGATTCAATTTCAATATAAGGCACATGGTGTTTTTCTAATAATTTTTTCAATAAAGCTTGAAAACGTTGACGCTGTTTTTGCGAGCCTAAACTACGCAGCCCATCATCCACCCATTTAGTATTATTTGATAGCAAAATAGTCACATCAAACGGATACTCTCTAATCATTGAATCTAAGAATGGGTGCGCTTTACCTTCATACTGAATACAAAAAGCTTGTGTAGTAATGTAATCGGTATCAATAAATGCAACTTTATGCGCGTGTTTCATCGCATAATCAACATAACGTTGATGTCCTAATGCCATTTGCGGATAATCAGAATATTGCATTGCCTGCTCATCGCCACCAAGCTGTTCAAATACAAACTCACGCCCATATTCCCAAGCAGAAGTGGTATTAAACACATTTGCCAATTTGCTTACCAGCACCGATTTACCGCTACTCTCGCCGCCTAAAATGGCAATGGTTTTGACAAAAAACGGACGCACCTCTTTTGGAATAAAACGCCAATATTGGAATGGATTATTTCGAATTTTTGTTGCAGAAACATTAAAACGCTCACGTGCTGGATCCACTAAAACCACTTCTAAATCTAAATATTTTTCATAAGGTGCTTTATCTTGCACTTCACTACTAAATACCATTGTTGGGTGAATGTTTTTCTGTTCAAACAACGCTTTAACGCGCTCAGCCCAAGCTTCCCAACCATTTGGATAACTTGGAATGCCCTCTTCATTTAAGTGGTGAATAAAAATTTGCTTTTGCTGATATTTAAAAATCTGCTGCATCCAACGTAATCTATCTTGATTTGTCGGCATGCGCTTCATTTTACTTTCTTGGAATAGCTTCAAATCACGCTCAGTGTCGGTACAAACCACCACATGCAATAAATCAACTTTACTGAACGCTTCGTAAATCATATTGATATGGCCAGTATGCACTGGGTAGAACTTCCCAAAAATGACGCCCACACGTTGGTGATCGTTTTCAACGATGTTCAACACACGGTGCAAAGCCTTCAATTTATTGGCACTTGGATTTTTAATTTTACCGCTGACTAATTGATTAAAATAAGCGCGTGTCACGCCTGCTTGTTCACAAACATCGTTTACTTTGAGGTTTAACTGTTTACGTTTAGATTGGAGGTATGCAAAATCTGCCATAGGGATACTCCCGTTAGAATATTTTGCTTATCATAGCCTAAAATGTAGCATTTGAATAACTTTTTATCTCCGTTTAATTTCCTCAATGCTTTATCTATATAACATAATCAAACAAGCGGTCAGATTTCATGCAAGATTTGCAAAAATCTCGCCAAATTCGACCGCTTAAGCTATAATCAGCAACATTTTCTATATTATTTGACGGATAAATATCTCGCCATGCAACTCATTCGAGGATTCCACAATTTAGCACACAGAGCAGAACTTGAAAAAGGTTGCGTATTATCAATTGGTAATTTTGATGGTGTCCATCTTGGACATCAAAACGTTTTAGCTCGCCTTATTGATAAAAGTTTGGCGTTAAATTTGCCTTCCGTGGTGATGATTTTTGAACCGCAACCGCGTGAGTTTTTTGCACAAAAATCTGGCGATTTTTCGCAAAATCAACCACCAGCAAGATTGATGCGACTACGCGATAAACTCAAATATTTAGGCGAAGCGGGAGTGGATTTTGTGCTTTGCGTCCGTTTCTGTGAAAAATTTGCCAAGCTCAGCGCAGAAGAATTTATTACCGACCTATTGGTTAAACAACTGAAAGTGCGCTATTTAAGCGTAGGCGATGATTTCCGCTTTGGTGCTAAACGCGCCGGCAATTATGAAACCTTACGCAATGCCGGTTTAAAATATCGTTTTGCGGTAGAAGAAAGCCATACACATAGCCTAGAAGCAGAACGCATTAGTAGCTCACTTATTCGTGAAGCGCTACAAGCCGATAATTTAACATTAGCAGAAAAACTGCTTGGTAAACCTTATTCGATTGCAGGACGTGTTGCACATGGCAATAAACTTGGCAGAACGATTGGTTTTCCAACTGCGAATATTATGCTTAACCGCTTGGTAACCCCCATTCAAGGGGTTTATGCAGTGCAAGTGGAAACTAAATCTGGCAAATTTAATGGGGTTGCTAACGTCGGTAACCGCCCAACGATAAACGGCAGTAAACCATTGCTTGAAGTTCATATTTTCGATTTTAATCAAGCTATTTATGGAGAGGCAATTGAAGTGAGCTTTTTACATAAAATTCGAAATGAAATTAAATTTCCTTCTTTTGAAGAGTTGAAAGCGCAGATTAAAAAAGACTACGAACAAGCGGTCAAATTTTTTGAAAAATAAGCAAAAAGAAATGGCATAAAAATTCCTGATAAACAATTTAGCATCATCTTAAATTGGGTATCGATCAGCCTCTTTTGGTTGCTTTTCTATGGCAATACAAAGAAAAGTGGCAAGCATAAATTTTATTAACTGGAAACAACAAAATGACTGATTACAAAAATACTTTAAACCTGCCTGAAACAGGTTTTCCAATGCGTGGGGATCTCGCAAAACGTGAGCCTGATATGCTTAAAAACTGGTATGAAAAAAACCTATACCAAAAAGTACGTGAAGCCTCAAAAGGTAAAAAATCTTTTATTCTTCACGATGGTCCTCCGTATGCAAACGGTAATATTCACTTAGGTCACGCCGTTAATAAAATTTTAAAAGATATTATTATGAAATCGAAAACCGCTTTAGGTTTCGATACACCTTATGTTCCGGGTTGGGACTGCCACGGTTTACCAATTGAGCTAAAAGTAGAAGGTTTGGTGGGCAAACCAAATGAGAAAATCTCAGCAGCTGAATTCCGCCAAGCTTGCCGCGAATACGCAAAAGAACAAGTAGAAGGACAAAAAGCAGACTTTATTCGTATGGGAATTCTAGGTGACTGGGATAATCCATACTTAACCATGAACTTTGAAACTGAAGCCAATATTATCCGCACGCTGGGTAAAGTTATTGCTAACGGTCATTTATATAAAGGTTCAAAACCGGTTCATTGGTGTTTAGATTGTGGCTCTTCATTAGCAGAAGCTGAAGTGGAATATGAAGATAAAGTTTCTCCATCTATCTACGTACGTTTCCCAGCGGTCAATGCACAAGAAATAGAGCAAAAATTCGGTGCGGAAGGCAAAGGAAGCGGTCAAATTTCTGCGTTAATTTGGACAACCACACCTTGGACATTGCCATCTAACCGTGCGATTTCATTAAACGAAAATTTTGATTATCAATTAGTCCAAATGGGCGAAGAACGCTTGATTTTAGCCAAAGAATTAGTTGAGGCTGTTGCTAAAGCGGGAGAGATTGAACAGGTTGAAGTATTGGGCGAGACTAAAGGCAGCGAGTTGAATTTACTTCGCTTCCAACACCCGTTCTATGATTTTAGCGTGCCATTTATTTTAGGTGACCACGTTACCACTGACGGCGGTACAGGTTTAGTTCACACCGCACCAGACCACGGTCAAGACGACTATATCGTTTCACGCAAAAACGGCATCGAAATGGCAGGCTTAGTTGGCAACGACGGCAAATTCAAATCTGATGTGCCATTCTTTGCGGGCAAAGGCGTGTTTGAATCGAATGAATTAGTGTTAGACAAACTCAAAGAAGTAGGCGCATTGTTCAAATTAGAACGCATTAAACACAGCTACCCACACTGTTGGCGTCATAAAACCCCAATTATTTTCCGTGCAACCCCACAATGGTTTATCGGGATGGAAACGCAAGGTTTACGCCAACAAGCCTTAGGTGAAATTAAATCTGTTCGTTGGATTCCAAGCTGGGGTGAAGCGCGTATTGAAAACATGGTAGCAAATCGCCCAGACTGGTGTATCTCACGCCAACGTACTTGGGGTGTGCCAATGACGATGTTTGTGCATAACGATACCGAAGAATTACATCCACGCACATTAGAAATCTTAGAAAATGTTGCCAAACGTGTAGAAGAAAAAGGTATTCAAGCTTGGTGGGATTTAGATCCGGTTGAAGTACTCGGCGAAGCAGATGCAAAACTTTATCGCAAAGTGCCTGATACTTTGGACGTATGGTTTGATTCAGGATCAACTTACGCTTCTGTGGTAGAAGCTCGTCCAGAGTTTAATGGTAACAGCGCTGATATGTATTTAGAAGGTTCAGACCAACATCGTGGCTGGTTTATGTCATCACTGATGCTTTCAACCGCAACGAATGGTAAAGCACCTTACAAACAAGTATTAACTCACGGCTTTACCGTTGATGAAAAAGGCAGAAAAATGTCTAAATCATTAGGTAATGTGATTGTACCAAGCGAAGTTTGGAATAAAAACGGTGCAGATATTTTACGTTTATGGGTAGCCTCAACTGACTACACGGGTGAAATTACCGTTTCACACAATATTTTAAACAGCGCAGGTGAATCTTACCGTCGTATTCGTAACACGGCTCGCTTCTTATTAGCAAACTTAAACGGCTTTGATCCTAAACGTGACTTAGTAAAACCAGAAGAAATGGTCGCGCTTGATCGCTGGGCAGTAAGTTGTGCATTAGAAGCGCAAAATGATATCAAAGAAGCCTACGATAACTATCAATTCCATACCGTAGTACAACGTTTAATGCGTTTCTGCTCAATCGAAATGGGATCGTTCTACTTAGATATTATTAAAGACCGTCAATACACCACCAAAGCAGATAGCCTTGCTCGCCGTAGCTGCCAAACTGCATTGTGGCACATTGCTGAAGCACTTGTGCGTTGGATTGCGCCAATTCTTTCATTCACGGCAGATGAAGTTTGGGGTTACTTACCACAAGTAGAAGGTCGAGCAGAGTTTGTCTTCACTGAAGAATTCTATGAAGATTTATTCTCACTTGGTGAAAATGAAAAATTAGACGACAACTACTGGCAAAAACTCATTGCTGTCCGTGCAGAAGTTAACCGTGTGTTAGAACAAGCACGTAAAGACAAAGTCATTGGTTCAGGCTTAGAAGCAAAAGTAACTGTGTATGCGAATGAAGCAATTCAACCGCTATTAGCACAGCTTGGCAACGAATTACGCTTCGTACTCATCACTTCACAAGCGATCATTAAACCACTTAGCGAAGCAGATGTTGCAGAAGGCGAACTTGCAGGCTTAGCCGTGAAAGTTGAACGTGCAGAAGGCGAAAAATGCCCTCGTTGCTGGCACTATGCAACTGATATCGGTGCAAATGCAGAACACCCTTCAGTGTGTGGACGTTGTGTTGAAAACGTAGCAGGCAATGGCGAAGTTCGCCATTTTGCGTAAAACAAATAAAATGTGGGAATACATTTCCCATATTTTATTAAACTAATTTCTTCGTTTTTTCTTCTGCCAAATCTCCCCTACCCCCTTGAAGCTCAAAGAGGGGGAATTTTTGATGAGGAATAGAGATCTTCATTATTTCGTAAGATAAATCCCCTCTTTGAGCTTCGAGAGGAAGGGGAAATTTGGCAGTATCGATTAACGAAGAAATGATGTTGTATAACGTTCGAGTTATATGATACAAGGAAACCGTAAAATGCTGATTTTAAATAAACCTCAATATGCTAAAAAGCAACTGAATAATTTGATGTTTATTCCGCAACAAGCGGAAAAAGTCGAATTTCTTGCAGATAGCCGTGCGTTCAAAACGCGCATTTTACAGCTTATCCATTCTGCAAAATCCCGTATTTATTTGACCGCTTTATATTTTGAAAAAGATGAAGCAGGGCAAGAAATCTTAGCAGCCCTCTACCAAGCTAAACAAGCCAACCCCTCTCTTGAAATTAAAATTCTAGTCGATTGGCATCGTGCGCAACGCGGGCGAATTGGTGAAGGGGCTGTAAGCTCTAATGCGGATTGGTATGCAGAACAAAAAGCGCAATATCACCTTGAACAAGCAATTGAGTTTTGGGGCGTGCCGATTAACAAACGTGAAGTTTTCGGCGTGCTACATCTTAAAGGTTTTATCTTTGACAACACGCTAGTTTATAGCGGTGCAAGTATCAATAACGTCTATTTACAACAGTTTGAGCGTTATCGCTACGACCGTTACCATGTGATTGAAAACGCAACTTTAACCGACAGCATGGTTGAATTGCTAGAAAAACATATTATTAGCCAACCTGCAGTTTGCCGCTTGGATGATGTCAATCGCCCAAAAACCTTTGAACTTCGCCCGCAAATTAAAGCGTTTCGCAAATATTTAAGCCAACAGCAATATCAGTTTGTCGGCAAAGCACAAGATGACAATTTAAGTCTTTCACCGATTATCGGTTTGCGCAAACGTAATCAACTGAATAAAGTAATTGAAGCACTCTTTTACCAAGTGCAAGACAAACTTACGATTTGCACACCTTATTTTAACTTCCCACGCTCGCTCCAACAGCGTATTAAATGGTTGTTAGAAGGCGGTAAATCAGTAGAAATTATCGTAGGTGACAAAACTGCAAACGACTTCTACACTAAACCAGAAGAAAAATTCACGATGGCATCAGCGCTGCCTTATCTCTATGAGAAAAACTTACGCGCGTTTGCTAGACGTTTTGACCATTTTATTCAAAACAAACAACTGACGATTCGCCTTTGGAAAGATGAAGAAAACAGCTACCATCTAAAAGGCGTTTGGATCGATAACTGTTATATCTTACTTACCGGTAACAATCTCAACCCACGAGCTTGGGCGCTAGATGCGGAAAATGCGGTATTGATTCATGATCCTAAAGCAGAATTAAGTGAAAAAGCACAAACTGAGTTAAGCCATATTCGTCAACATACCAAAGTGTTAACCCATTATAGCGACTTAGAACAGCTCAAAGACTATCCAGAAGCGGTGCGCAAATTACTGAAAAAATTTGGCCGCGTGAAGCTCGATAAAGTCGTGAAAATGTTGTTGTAAGAACAAATAAACATACTAGAAAGCAGGGCGTGTATAACACGCCCTACGCCTTCTTACCATACCTGAAATCCATATCAAGGAATCACTATGAGTGAACAAATCTACGGCATTCACGCCGTAAAAGCTTTTTTAGATAATGCACCAGAACGCTTAATTGAAGTATTGGTGCTAAAAGGCCGCGAAGACAAACGCCTTAATCCATTATTAGGCGAATTAAAACGCTTAGGCGTGGCAGTTCAACAAGTCAACCGCCAAACTTTAGATAACAAAGCACAAGGGGAAGTGCATCAAGGCATTATTGCGCGTGTGGTGCCACAAAAAGAGCTCAACGAACATGATTTAGATGCGATTTTAGTCAACAAATCTGCGCCATTTTTACTCATTTTAGATGGTGTGACCGACCCGCATAACCTCGGAGCTTGTTTGCGAACAGCAGATGCGGCCGGCGTTGACGCTGTAATTGTGCCAAAAGACAAATCAGCACAACTGACCTCAACAGCTAGAAAAGTGGCTTGTGGCGCAGCAGAAACTGTACCGCTAATTCGCGTAACGAATCTTGCTCGCACCATGCATGAGTTACAAGAAAATCACAATATTTGGATTGTGGGCACCGCAGGCGAAGCTGATGCTGGCATTTATGAAGCTAAATTAACGGGAGCAATTGCATTAGTGATGGGCGCAGAAGGTGATGGTATGCGCCGCTTAACGCGTGAACATTGCGATCAACTGATTAGCATTCCAATGGCGGGGTCGGTTTCTTCTCTTAACGTGTCAGTAGCCACGGGTGTTTGCTTATTTGAAATTGTTCGCCAAAAATTAGCAAACTAATCACAAAAAAAGACCGCTTGTACAAGCGGTCTTTTCTTATTGAAGATTGACCAATAAATCACTCACAAAGGCTAAGCGTTTTTCTCCTTCTTCTAATGGGAGACTAAATTTGAATTTCAGTGGCCCATCAAATTTATATACCGATTTATCAGACTGAATCAGTTTCAAGAATTTCATTGGATCGGGTTCTGCCGTTGGTAAGAATTCTAAATAACCGCCATGAATTCCCGCCTCCACTTTCTTCAAGCCCAACCCTTTCGCAATATGGCGAAGTTGCGTCACTTGGAATAAATTCTTCGTCGGTTCAGGCAATAAACCAAAGCGGTCAATCAGCTCAACTTTCAAGGCTTTTAAAGCTTCATCATTTTCTGCTGAAGCAATACGCTTATAGAACGAAAGTCGCATATTCACATCAGGTACATAGTTATCTGGCAAGAGGGCTGGAATTCGTAATTCAATTTCCACCTGAGATTGTGTAATTTCATCTAAACTCGGCTCTCTACCCGCTTGTAATGCCTGTACCGCATTTTCCAGTAAATCCATGTAGAGTGAAAAACCGATAGATTCAATCTGCCCGCTTTGTTCTGCACCTAATAATTCGCCTGCGCCACGAATTTCTAAATCATGCGTCGCTAATACGAAACCCGCGCCTAAATTATCAATCGAGCTAATCGCTTCTAAGCGTTGTTGTGCATCTTTCGTTAACGTTTTTGGATGCGGCGTGAGTAAATAAGCATAAGCTTGATGGTGTGAACGCCCTACTCGGCCTCTTAATTGATGTAGCTGTGCTAAACCAAACTTATCCGCACGCTCAATAATAATGGTATTTGCCGTTGGTACATCAATACCCGTTTCAATGATGGTGGAACAAACAAGCAAATTAAAACGTTGATGGTAAAAATCACTCATCACTCGTTCTAAATCTCGCTCCCGCATTTGCCCATGACCGATCACAATACGGGCTTCTGGGACGAGTGTTGCTAATTTTTCCGCACAGTTTTCAATCGTGGCGACATCATTATGCAGATAATAAACCTGTCCACCACGCAAGATCTCACGCAGAATCGCTTCACGAATAACCGTATCATCTTGTTCACGCACAAAGGTTTTAATCGTTAATCGGCGTGCTGGTGGGCTAGCAATAATCGAGAGATCACGCATACCATTGAGCGCCATATTTAGTGTGCGTGGAATCGGGGTCGCCGTTAGGGTCAGAATATCAATATTCGCACGCAACTGTTTGATCTTCTCTTTTTGACGAACACCAAATCGATGCTCTTCATCGATGACCAATAAACCAAGATCCTTAAACTGCACATCATCTTGTAACAATTTATGCGTGCCGACTAAAATATCAATTTTGCCATCTGCTACTTTTTCTAAAATCGCTTTCTGCTCTTTCGCGGTTTTGAAACGAGAAAGCACTTCCACGTTGATCGGATAATTTGCAAAGCGATCTTTGAAGTTTTCATAATGCTGTTGCGCCAACAATGTCGTCGGCACCAGTACTGCAACCTGTTTATGGTTCTCTACTGCCAAGAAAGTCGCCCGCATTGCCACTTCTGTTTTACCAAACCCAACATCGCCACAGACCAATCGATCCATTGCTTTCGGCAAGCACATGTCACTAATGACAGCATTGATTGCCGTTTTTTGGTCGAAGGTCTCTTCAAATGGAAAAGTGCCTGCAAATTGCATAAAACTCTCTCGATCATACTGGAATTGGAAGCCTTTTTGCGATTCACGTTTTGCATACACATCTAACAATTCTGCTGCCACATCACGGATTTTCTCTGCTGCTTTTTGGCGCGTTTTTGCCCAAGCTTCACTGCCTAATTTATGTAATGGTGCGCTTTCATCTGCTCCGCCAATGTAGCGCGAAATAAGATGCAAACTGGCAACAGGCACATACAATTTTGCTTCGTTAGCATAATTGAGCACCAAATATTCTGCTTTGACACCACCTGCATCTAACACCGTTAGCCCAGCATAACGCCCAACGCCATGTTCTAAATGCACCACTGCTTGCCCGATTTTTAGCTCGGCAAGATTGCGAATCAAAGTATCTGGATTCACCGTTTTGCGCTTATCAGATTCACGTCTTTGCTGTACACGCTCGCCTAAAAAATCTGTTTCGCAAATGACTGCTAAATTCTGACCGCTTGCATCTTCAATAATAAAGCCTTGATCTAACGGCGAAACCAACAAGCTTAAGGCTAACTCGGCCGCTTGTAAGTTTGGAATTTGCTTCGGTTTCAAAGCCAAAGGCGAAAGTAAATCTAATAAGGTTTCACGTCGCCCCTCACTTTCCACTGAAAAAACAATGCGACCATTAAATTTAGCACGAAAGGCTTCAAAATCTGCAAAGGGTGTTTTGCTGCTGTGGTTGAGCGCAACTGGCGGCAATTTCGCTACATTGAGGTTACTTTTAGCAGCCGATTTACGCACTTTTTCAGCCGTTAAACTTAAACGTGCGAACCCTTTAAGCTGACGATTAATCTCTTCAACCTTAAACCATAACTTTTCTGGTGCAAGTAATGGACGCATCGGATCGACGCGGCGGCTTTCATAGCGACGGCTCGCATCTTGGTAAAACTGTTCTGCTTTTTCTTGAAGACCATCGAAAGTAATAAACAACGTATTTTGTGGCAGATAATCAAATAGACTCACCATCTCTTCAAAAAAGAGAGGCTGCCAATATTCAATGCCCGCATTCAAAATACCTTTACTAACCTGCTGATAAATATGTTCAGGCTCACGGCGGATTTCGCCAAATTGTTCACGGAATTTAGTTCGAAAATGTTCAATCCCTGCAGCATCGGTTGGAAACTCATGCGCCGGTAGTAAGTTAATCTCGTCAATTTCTGCAATGGTACGCTGGCTGTCCGTATTGAAGGTGCGAATAGAATCAATTTCATCATCAAAAAAATCAAGACGAAATGGCGATTCTGCCCCCATTGGGAAGAGATCTAACAGCGCGCCACGCACGGCATATTCGCCATATTCCAACACTTGCTCCACCGCGCGATAGCCTGCTTTGGCTAATTGGTTTCTGAGTGAATCAATCGAAAAACGATCGCCTTTTTTAATCAACAACACATTATTGGCAAGATAATCTGGTGGACACAATTTCTGTAACAAGGTGTTAATCGGCAGCAAGAAAATTTGTTTATTGCCTTGTTGTAACTGAAATAGTGCGGAAAGGCGCGCAGAGATAATATCTTGATGCGGAGAAAAGTTATCGTAAGGTAAGGTTTCCCAGTCCGCAAAAACAGAAACAGGCAAGGCACTAAACTGCTTGAGGGCTTTTTCTAATCGATTCGCTGTTTGGGAATCTGGCGTCACTACGACACTCACACCGTTAAAGTCTTGCGCGGCTTGCGCAATAATCAAACTATCGGTATGCCCGATAACATTTCCGAGCGTTTGATGATCCTGATATTTTCCCCCTTCTTGCTGACTAATCAGCGGTAGGGTGTATTGAAGATGAAAAGACATAAGATTGTATGCTAAATAAAAATATTAGCGCTATTGTAGCCTCCACAGGCTTTTTTGCCAAAAAATTCAGCTTAGGCTTATAATAAGCCGTGCAATTTAGCCTTAATCGGAGAAACCCCATGCATAAAACCATGCAACAAAAAGCGGCAGAAGCCCACAATATGTGTAAGTTAAAAGGTGAGTCTATGTTGGATAATCAAGACCGCCAATTGGCCTTTGAAATCGTCTATTCAAGTGAAGAAGAGGCATTGCAAGCGGTCGAATTTTTCACGCAAAAAGCAAAATCGGTGGAAAGCGAACCTTGTCAAATCACGCATGAAATCTTACCGCTTGCAGAAGGGTGTTTATTAAAAATGGCATTAGTTTTTAGCTGCCAAGCCGAGTTAATTCTCTTTCAAATGGCTCTACGTTAGCCGTTTACCGCCGCAGTTACGACAATTTCCACTTTCCAATTCGGATCCGCCAAACGGGCTTCTATTGCTGCTCTTGGCGGAGCTTGATTAGGGGCAACCCATTCGTCCCACGCGCGATTCATTTCGGCATAATCACCCATATTCGCTAAATAAACTGTCGCCATTAAAATGCGGCTTTTATCTGAATTCGCTTTAGCTAAAAAGCGATCAATCTCGCCTAATACTTGCTGAGTTTGTATATAAGCATCTTGGCTTGCATCAGTTGGCACTTGACCGGCTAAATAAGCGACACCGTTAAATACTGCCACTTCTGAAAAACGTGAGCTGACATCAATACGTTGAATCATTTTTCATCCTCTTTTCTCATACAGCCGCTAACAAAACGACTTTTCCCGACTTGTTGTTCAATGACCATCGTTTTGCCATCAAACGCTTTGATTTCCAGCCCTGAAAAATTACGCTGGCTATGCTGATAAGTCTGATAAATCTGCGCTTCGATTTTTTGCACTTGGGCATTAGTTTTCAACTCGGCTTCAATATCTGGATGATGTGCGCGACGAAGATTTTGTTTTTCAATTTGATAACGTAACTGCGTTTTCTCTAACGCCCAACGCCCTTGATATTCTGTTTGATAAGCAAAAATAGGCTGCGCTAACGGCGCTAGAATTAGACCTTCAATCGTGAGCTTTCCATCTGCTGCATAGCGAACGTGATCTAAAATTTGTGCACTAGGCGGATAGTCCGTTTTACAGACCCACTGCCCTACAATATCTTCATGTTTTGCCGTGCTGCCACACCCTACCAGCATCGCACTCATCAGGCATAATGCTATTTTTTTCATCTCATTTTCCTGTTTGGAAATGCAAACAAGCGGTGACATTTTGCAAATTTCTTGCGAAATCCCACCGCTTGTATCATTGACAGATTATTCTACTTTAACAATCCAACCTTCTGGTGCTTCAACATCACCAAACTGAATACCCGTTAACTCGTTATACAGTTTGCGTGTGACTGGCCCTACTTCAGTTTCAGAATAGAACACATGGAAGTTGCCTTTGTGCTGAATTCCACCTACTGGCGTAATAACGGCTGCTGTACCACATGCGCCTGCTTCTGCAAATTGGTCAAGCTGATCGATGTACACATCACCCTCTACTGTTTCCATTCCTAAGCGGTTTTTCGCAATGTAGAGTAAAGAATATTTGGTGATACTCGGTAAAATCGATTCAGAAGCTGGGGTAACAAATTTGTTATCTTTGGTAATCCCAAAGAAGTTTGCTGCGCCCACTTCTTCAATTTTCGTGTGCGTTTTCGGATCAAGATAAATTGCATCTGCAAACTTACGGGTTTCTGTGCCTTGCGCTGCGGCTAATTCATGCGGAAGTAAACTTGCTGCGTAGTTACCTCCCACTTTCACGCCACCTGTACCCATTGGCGCTGCGCGGTCGTAATCTGTGGTAATAAAGTTAGATGGTGCTAAACCACCTTTGAAATAAGCACCAACTGGGCAGCAGAATACAGAGAAAATAAATTCTGGTGCAGCTTTTACACCAATATTTTCACCCACACCGATTAAGAATGGGCGTAAATATAAGGTTGCGCCCGAACCATATGGGCCTAACCAATCTTGGTTCGCTTTTACCACTTCTTTACAGGCACGAACAAATAATTCTGTTGGCACTTGTGGCATTAACAAGCGGTCTGCTGTGCGTTGCATACGCGCTGCGTTTTCTTGTGGACGGAATAAGTTAATTGAGCCATCTTTACAACGGTAAGCTTTTAACCCTTCAAAACATTGTTGTCCGTAGTGTAATGCCGTTGAACCTTCGTGAATGTGTAAGGTGCTGTCTGTGGTTAATTTACCCTCATCCCATTTGCCATCTTTCCAGTGCGCAATAAAACGGTAGTCCGTTTTAATATAAGAGAAACCTAAATTTGCCCAATCTAAATCTTTTAAAGCCATTGTTGTGTCCTTTGTTATATGCGGTTATTAAAAAATAGTTTCTCGATTTTAAGCGAAAAAAATACATAAATGTAGAGAAAATGTGATTTATTTTCCCGTTAAAACAAATTCTTCAATATTTTGTGCTACTTTATTAACCAAAGTGGTTAAGGCTGAATCACTTGCCCACGCCACATGGGGTGTAATCAACAAGTTCGGTTGCGTTTTTGCGGCAAGCCAAAGCGCATCATCACTTGCTGGTGGTTCTTTAACAAGCACATCTAACGCCGCGCCAGCTAATTTGCCACTTTGTAGGGCTTGTAGTAAATCCGCTTCGTTAATCAGACCGCCACGCCCTGTGTTAATTAAACAAGCATTCGGCTTCATCAAAGCTAGCGTTTTGGCGTTGATAAGCTGCTCGGTTTGTGGCGTAAGGGGGCAATGCAGTGAAATGACATCTGCTTGCTCTAATACCTCATCAAACGCGGTATAGCCTTCACGAATGGTTGTCGCATGTTGATGTTCTGCAAAAAGTACGCGCATTCCGACCGCTTGTGCCAGTCTTGCGACTTCATTCCCGATACAACCTCGCCCGATAATGCCGAGTGTTGAACCCTGCACATCACTAATCGGATAATCAACATAGCAGAACTGTCCGCAAGTTGCCCATCGCTCTGTTAGAAGTTGGTCGCGATGATAGTCAATTAAACGATGTTTCAGCGCATAAATCATTCCAATCACATGTTCCGGTACAGTCACCGAGGAATAACCCGTGACATTTTTAACAGTAATACCTAACGCTTTCGCGGCCATCAAATCAATATTATTCGTGCCTGTTGCAGTAACCGCAATCAATTTAAGCTTGGGTAATTGGCTTAAAATTTCATGATTTAAAATCACTTTGCTGGTAATAATAATGTCAGCATCTTTCGCGCGTTCTAAGACCTGTTCAGCTGCAGTATGTGCATACTCGGTTAATTGATGCGGAAATGAAAAACAGGGAATACGGTGGCTGGCAGGAATGCCAGTGCTGTCTAGAAATACGATATTCATGGAAAATTCCTTATCGCTGAGATCGAAAACAAGCGGTCATTTTCGCAAAAAATTTTACAAAAATAACCGCTTGTAGATTAGTTTGCTGTGTCTAATTCAGGGAATGATTTTACTAAATCATCAATGGCTTTCATTTGTGAAACAAAAGCTTCAAGTTTCGCTAATGGTAACGCTGAAGGGCCGTCACATTTCGCATTGTTCGGATCTGGATGCGCTTCTAAGAATAAGCCTGCTAAACCTACTGCCATTCCCGCGCGGGCAAGCTCAGTGACTTGCGCACGGCGTCCGCTTGATGCAGCGCCAAATGGGTCGCGACATTGTAGAGAATGCGTCACGTCAAAAATCACTGGGCAACCGTTTGAAACATTTTTCATTACGCTAAACCCTAACATATCCACCACTAAGTTATCGTAGCCAAAGTTGGTGCCGCGGTCACAAAGAATCACTTTATCGTTACCACATTCCGCAATTTTTTCTACGATATTTCCCATTTGCCCTGGGCTTAAAAATTGGGGTTTTTTCACGTTAATCACTGCACCTGTACGCGCCATGGCTTCGACTAAGTCAGTTTGGCGGGCAAGGAAAGCAGGAAGCTGAATCACATCAACCACTTCCGCAACAGGTTGGCATTGATAGATTTCATGCACGTCTGTAATTATGCTCACCCCAAAAGTTGATTTTAATTCTTGGAAAATTTTTAAACCTTCTTCCATTCCCGGACCGCGGTATGAATGAATAGATGAGCGGTTTGCTTTATCAAAAGAGGCTTTGAATACATACGGCACGTTGAGTTTGTTTGTTACTTCAACATAATGTTCACACACACGCATTGCCATATCACGGCTTTCTAATACGTTCATTCCACCAAATAGGGTGAAAGGTTTGTCGTTAGCAACATCAATATTGCCGACTTTAACGATTTTATTGGTCATAAGGAGTCCTTTGTTGAGGGCTGCCGCTCTGCAAGCGGTCGGATTTTAGTGAAGATTTGAAAAACGCCATCAAAAACTGATGGCGTTTTATTTGACTGACATTTTACCCTGTTTAAAAAGGGTTTCAAAATGTTATTAGATATAGCCGTAAAGCCCTGCGAAGAGGTAGCCGAACAAGCAGGCAGTAAATACGCCGATTAAGCCCGGTAAAATAAAGCTATGGTTAATCACGAATTTACCAATGCGAGTTGTACCTGAACGGTCGAATTGAATTGCCGCTAAGTCACTTGGGTAAGTTGGTAAGATGTAGTAACCATAACAAGCACTTGCGAAGGCTAAAATCACACCTGGTTCTACACCGATATTTAATGCAAGTGGAACGAATGCCACTAATGCCGCTGCTTGTGAGTTTACGAATTTAGAAATAAGTAACAACATTACCGCATAAGTCCATGGATGCGCTTTTACAATATCACCTAATGCGCTTTTCATCATCGGGGTATGTACAGCGAACATGGTTTCCGCCATCCAAGAAATCCCGAATACCGCCACTAAAGCAATCATACCAGAACGGAAAATTTCGTTTTTACTGATTTTACCTGCATCTGTTTTAGTGAAAATCACAATTAAAGCACCAGCAAGTAACATAAAAATTTGAATCACGTGTACCATGCCTAAAGGCGCGCTTTTCTTGATGCTATCTTTTAATGCGATGGTCGCATTCGCAATCGTTTCAGATTGACCATTTGCTGTCAGCACTACTTGGCCATTTTCTGCTTGTAAACTTTGGGTCACATTACCTTTGGCATCTACAATTTGAACGTTGTCATAAGCTGTTTTTGCTTTAGCTTTGCTTTCTTTTACATCTAAAGCCACTACGCTATTTTGTGCTTGCGCTAAAATTTGGCCATCTTTAACATTGAAGCTTTTCACGGCTTTGTTATCTACCACAACTTCAACCACTTGTGCTGGCGTATTTTTCTCAAATGATGGACGAAGCTCTTTGAAATAACCTAATAAAGCAACCAGTAAAATCGTACCGAAGAAAATCCACATCGCAGTCCAGCTAGATTGTGGTAATTTTTTGTCTAATAATGAAGTGCTATCACCATAAACATATTTACGGAATTCTGGATCTTTAATTTTCGCTTGGAAGTCTGCATCTTTGTCTAAATCTTTACCTCTAAACCAGCTGAAAATCCCGATAGCTAATACCCCAAAAAGGGTCGATGGTACAGTCACTTTTAATAAGTCTAAATAACCGTCGAAACCAGCAAGTGGGTTTTTCGCATTCACTAAGAATGTCGTTAAAGTTACCACCGCAACAGATACTGGTGAAGCGATAATCCCCATTTGAGAAGCAATTGAACTTGCTGCCATTGGACGCTCAGGGCGAATATCATTTTTAATCGCGATGTCATAGATAATCGGTAACATGGTGTAAACCACATGCCCCGTTCCACACAAAATGGTAAGAGAACAAGTGACTAATGGCGCAAAAATACTTACATATTTTGGATTTTTACGCAGTAATTTCTCAGCCACTTGTAACATGACATCTAAACCGCCACTGGCTTGTAAGGTTGCTGATGTTACCACTACCGCCAAAATCGTTAGCATGACATCAATTGCCGGTTTACCCGGTTCAATACCAAAGCCGAATACCAATACGATTAAGCCGATACCACCTAGCATACCCAGTGCAATACCGCCTTTTTTCGCGCCATAGAATAAACAGATCAACACAATGACGAGCTGAATCGCAAATTGTGCGCCTTCCCCTAGGTTCATAAGAAAGTCCATAAGTTACCTCTTTCGTATTATAAGAATGACTAAATTGAGTGTAGCATACCCTGTGTGCTAAAACACCGCCTTTCTTCGCAGAATTTGATATAGATAAAGGTTTGGGCTAATTGAATGTTTGCATCGCTGCGTTAAAGAATAACTAAATCCAACGACGCACACGCGCGCAATAATCTTGATAATCCCGCCCAAATTTTTCAGTAAGCGTTCGCTCTTCAGGCAAAATCTGGAAAATTTGAATATAGCTAATAAACAATGGCAACACCGATAATGCCCAAAGATTCCCTCGCCATAAAACAAAAGCAATCAACAAAATAGCAAGGCTTAAATACATTGGGTTGCGGCTAAAGCGAAAAATACCATGTTGAACAAGTGCAGAAGTCGCCTCTAATCGGCGAGGGTCAATCGTGGTTTTAGCTTGATAAAAAGCCCATAAACTTAAGCTCCCAATAAGGGTGGCAAGTATGCCTAACGCCACTGCAAGCGGTCGAAAAAACGCAACACTTTGCAAATGAGGAAAGAGACTCATTAAGCCTAAAGCAATGACAAAAACAATTGGCGGTGGCAGGCTTTTCATGCTGAAACTCCTAAATGAATTGTAATTTATAACGGGCTAATCTGCCCATTTTGAACTTCGAAATGCTTATCGTCTGATTGAATCAGCCATTGCATTTGGTTAAGTTGCTCATGCGTAATTGCAGTCACAAAAACTTGCGCTTGGCTTTCACGCAAACGCTGTGCTAATAGCGCACGCTTAGTTGGATCAAGCTCGGAGGCAAAGTCATCAATAAGAAACAAACACTGGCGAGATTTGTTCGCCACTAAATGTTCTCCTTGAGCCAGTCTTAAAGCACACATCAACAATTTTAATTGCCCGCGAGAAAGCACATCTTCAACCGGCAAACCACTGGTTCTAAAACGAAAATCCGCCTTTTGCGGCCCAACCATGGTATAACCTACTGATTTATCTCGTTCAAAACCTTGCGCTAAAATCTCTGCATAATCTGCGCCCTTCTCCCAACCTTGATGAAAACTCACATTCACACTCAATTCCGGTAAAAAGAATTGCACGGTTTTTTCAATTTCAGGACGCAAGGCTTCCGTATATTCAGCACGCATAGCGCTTACAATTTCAGCACATTTTACTAATTCAATATCCCAGGCTTTCAGCGCATGATAATGGTGAACTTGGTGTAATGCTGCATTACGCTGTTTGAGTAAACGTTTAAGGTTTGCCCAGTGGGCATAGAATTCAGTATGTTGATGAAACAGTCCCCAATCAAGAAAAGCACGGCGAAAACTTGGCCCGCCATTGAGCAACGTTAACCCTTCAGGCGTGATCACTTGCATGGGTAATAAATGTGCTAAATCGGCAATTTTATTGCCATCTTCTCCGTTAATTTTTAGTGTTGTATCACCAGAACGTTTTTTTTGAATCCCGACAGACCAGCTGTGCTGTGCTTCTTCCAAGCGCCCATGCAAAACAAAATCATCTGCTTCGTGATGAATTACTCGCTGACTTACATGGCTTTTAAATGAACGGCCATGCCCTAAATAAAAAATGGCTTCTAATAGACTCGTTTTTCCACTGCCGTTTGCACCGACAATAAAGTTAAAACTTGGACTAGGTTCTAGATCGACAGATTGTAGATTGCGGAAATTTTGAATAATCAGGCGAGATAATGGCATAGAAGTGTATAAAAAGAAGTTTTTATTAAATCTCCCTCCAATTGTGGAGGGAGAAAAATTTAACAATTACAAGCGCATCGGCATAATAACGTATTCTGCCGTGCTATTATCGCAATCTTCAATTAAGCAGCTGGAGCTAGCATCGACTAAATTAAAACGTACACGTTCGCATTTTAACGTGTTAAGCACATCCAATAAGTAGCTTACATTAAAGCCAACTTCCATTTCTGGGCTTTGGTAGTGCACATCAATAATTTCTTCTGCTTCTTCCTGTTCTGGGTTATTTGCGGTAATTTTAAGCACGTTATCTTTAAGCGCTAAACGCACACCACGGAATTTTTCGTTAGAAAGAATAGCCGCACGCATTAAAGCACGTTTTAACACTTCGGTTTCTGCTTCTAAAATTCGATCTGCATTGCGAGGCAATACTCGGCGATAATCAGGGAAGCGACCATCAATTAGTTTTGAGGTAAAGACAATGCCATTCATTGAAACACGAATATTGCTTGAACCAATTTCTAAACGTACAGGCTCTTGATTACCTGAAACCAAACGAGAAAGCTCAAGAACAGCTTTACGTGGCACAATAACAGAATGGGTTGTCAACTCTTGACTTAATGCCATCGTACAAACCGCTAAACGGTGGCCATCTGTTGCAACTGTGCGTAATAAATTCCCCTCGGTTTCAAATTTCATCCCGTTTAAGAAATAACGTGCATCTTGGTTTGCCATGGAAAATTGGGTTGCATCAATTAAACGTGCAAGAGTGGATTGATCAATGGTGAAGTCCACTTCTGGCTTCCAATCCATTAAATTCGGATAATCACTTGCTGGCAAAGTCGCTAAATTAAACTTACTTCTTGCCGCACGCACTAAAGCTCTATCTTCCTCGAACTGCACCGAAATCATGCTATCTTCCGGTAGGCTTCGGCAAATATCTAAGAATTTTTTCGCAGGAATGGTAAATTTCCCCTCAAATTCGACCGCTTGTTCTAGCGTTGCAAGCGTCGTGAGCTCAACTTCTAAATCCGTTCCTGTCATTGATAACTGGTTACCTTGAATTTCAAGCAAGATATTGCCAATCACAGGCAGCGTTGGGCGATTGCTTAATACGCCACAGACCTGTTGTAATGGTTTGAGTAACTGTTCTCTGGTAATCGTAAATTGCATAATGTTGCCTATGTTCGTCTAGGAAGAAAGTTTTCTGGTTAAATTAGTATAATCTTCTTGTATGCTGCTTTCACTTTCACGCAGCTTGTTAATTGCTTTACATGCATGCATCACGGTGGTGTGATCGCGTCCACCAAATTCGCGCCCAATTTCAGGTAAGCTATGGTTCGTTAGCTCTTTAGCCAAAGCCATTGCCATCTGACGTGGGCGAGCCACTGAGCGAGTGCGAAGTTTGGATTTAATATCCGCTAACTTGATATTGTAATACTCTGCTACAACACGCTGAATATTTTCAATCGTAATTAAATGATCGTATGACGCAAACAGATCGCGTAAGGTTTCACGCACCGTATCTACGGTAATCGGCTGTTGTTTCCATTTCTGCCATGCAATCAATTTATTCAGTGCGCCTTCTAACTCACGCACGTTAGTACGGAGTTTTTGCGCCATCATATAAGTGGCATCATCAGAAATTTCCGCGCCTCGATCCTCTGCTTTTTTACGTAAAATAGCAACACGCGTTTCTAATTCTGGCGGCTCAATCGTAGAGCTGATCCCCCAGCTTAAGCGAGATTTAATGGCTGGATCAATGCCTTCTATATTTTTCGGGAAAATATTCGACGTAAGCACGATCTGTTTTTTCTGCTCTAATAGCGCATTAAACAGATGTAAAAATTCTTCTTGTACTTTCGGTTTATCCGCTAAAAATTGAATATCATCAATCATCAACACATCAAGCGAACGATAGAATTTTTTGAGTTTATCCGCTTCCACACTGCTAGTGTTGATCGCTTTTAGAATATCACGATAAAAACGTTCGGAGTGAATATACAGCACGCGCAGATTTGGTGAGCGCTGTAACAACGCATTACCGATAGCATGTAATAAATGGGTTTTTCCTAAACCGGTACCGGCATATAGCGAGAAAGGATTGCAATGTGTCTGTCCTAAATCACTCACTACTTGTTGTGCAATCGCTTTTGCCAGTTGGTTAGATCGTCCTTGCACGAAATTATCAAAGTTTTGGTTGGTATCAATTCCTGTGCGCAATCCACTTTCTGGCTTTTGCACGATGGATTCAGTTTGAACAGATCGGCTTGATTCGACTGGTTTAATCCCAACTTCGATCGACACCTTTAACCCTTCATTTTTTGATAAAAAACGAGCGAGATCGATAATTTCGGCAAGAAATTTGTCTTTCACCCAGTTCTCAACAAATTGGTTATGCGCATAAAGTGTGAGCTCTCCATTGGCAAAACTCGCCTGTAATGGGCGAAGCCAAGTATTATAGTCTGTTGGTGAGACTTTGGTTTGTAAATGATGTAAACAATCAGCCCAAAGAGAAGACACGTTTTGCTCCAAAAATTTGTTGTGAAAAGATTGGGTATAATACCCGAAAATCTTGTGGAGATCTTGCAAAATTTTCACAAAAAACGACCGCTTGCATTTAAATTTTGCGGGCGGATCTTATCGTTTAAATGCGCATGTGACTTTCTACAAGCAATTTCATCAAATTTCCGTTACAATATGCGCAAATTTTAGTTCTCCTTTATTAACATATATCAAGAATGAAAGACTCTATTATCAGTAAATTAGACAGTTTAAGTGAGCGTCACGAAGAGCTTCAAGCCTTATTAGGTGATGCTTCAGTAATTAGTGATCAAGACAAATTCCGTGCTTATTCGAAAGAATATTCTCAACTTGAAGAAGTGGTTGGCACTTTCAATCGTTGGAAAAAACTCAACAACGATATTGAAGAGGCTCAACTGCTTTTAGACGATCCGGATATGAAAGATATGGCAGCAGAAGAAATTGCCGAAAACAAAGCTGAGATCGAAAATTTAGAACAACACTTACAAATTTTATTGCTACCGAAAGATCCAAACGACGAATATAACGCATTCTTAGAAATTCGTGCCGGTACAGGTGGTGATGAAGCTGGAATTTTCGCTGGCGATTTATATCGTATGTATAGCCGTTATTGTGAAAGCAAACGCTGGCGAATTGAAGAAATGTCTGCCAACGAAAGCGAGCAAGGTGGATATAAAGAAATTATCGTAAAAATTTCAGGTGAAGGTGTTTATGGTCAGCTGAAATTTGAATCAGGTGGTCATCGTGTTCAACGCGTACCAAAAACTGAATCACAAGGCCGTATTCACACTTCTGCGTGTACTGTCGCTGTAATGCCAGAATTGCCAGAGTCTGAAATGCCTGAAATCAATCCTGCAGATTTACGTATTGATACTTACCGTTCATCTGGTGCAGGTGGTCAGCACGTTAATACCACAGACTCCGCGGTACGTATTACGCATATTCCAACAGGGATTGTCGTTGAATGCCAAGACGAGCGTTCACAACATAAAAACAAGGCAAAAGCATTAGCTGTATTAGCTTCCCGTATTGTACAAGTTGAACAAGAACGTCAAGCGGCAGAACAAGCAGATACACGTCGTAATTTATTAGGTTCGGGAGACCGTTCAGATAAGATCCGAACATACAACTACCCACAAGGCCGTGTTACCGATCACCGAATCAACTTAACGGTTTATCGTTTAGATGAAGTAATGAATGGTAAAATTGATGAACTTATTCAGCCAATTATTACCGAATACCAAGCAGATCAATTAGCTGCTTTATCTGAAAATCCATAATTAAAGGGCTACCCTTTTTATTTACTTTATTAGGAACTGTTATGAAAAAACTATTATTAGTTGCAAGTATTTCTTTACTCAGTGGCTGTCACCTTTTTACGCAATCAGGGACTAGCACAACAACTTCACAACCACAAACTTCAGTAGATACATTAACCGCAAAACATTTTGTTGGCAGATGGAACTGTGAAATGGATGGCGGCAAAGTTGGAAGCTCAAACCAAGTTAATCTAGGCGAAGATGGTGTTGCAAAATACGTTGGTTTGATTGCAATGCCAAAAGAAAACCCTGCATTCCAATTTGAAGTAACCCGTGATGGTACTTGGTCATTTGCTAACAATACGCTTGCGTATGTGTTTAAGAAAAGTTCAGTAAAACGTGCGCATACTGATGCTATGTTAAATAACATCAATAGCGACAAAGACGTACAAGCAATGGAAAAAGAATACTTTTCAAGCGTAAAAGCACAAATGTCTAAAGCTAACCAAAAACCAATTATGCTAAAAGTGAGCAACTTCTCTCAACATCGCTTTACTATTAGCCAAACTGTTGGAAATACTGAGCGCACTGGCCACTGCTCACGTCCAATGGCAAACTAATCTCTATGCTAGTGAGAAGCACAGCCTTAGCTGTGCTTTTTCTTTAAATCTTACATAACGCAAAATATGAAAAAATATCTCTTTTCCCTTGCAACATTATTTCTTTTATTAGGTTGTACAAACCCCAATAAAATAAACATAAAAGAAAAGGATTTAATGAACCAGATGTGGGTTTGCCAATCAGAGATTTCAGGCACAAATATTCGTATTCTTGAAACATTAGAGTTTTATGATAAAACTGTGAACCCAGCGACAAATAATAACGAATATATGAATACTGCTCTCTTCTACCCAAAAGACGATAAAGCGTTAAAACTTCATTTTCATGAATTAGGAAGCTGGAAAATTGTTGGCAATAAACTCTTTTATTTTGTGCATTTCTTAGAAAATAATAACAATATTGCAGACTTAATCGGAATAATGAATGAAAAAGCGGAAATCATAGACATCGCGCGAGAAATGCATTCAAATTATAAAGGGCAACCTTATAAACCGGAAGAGCTCGAACCAACAGAAGTCACCATTTCAGTATTTACCCCAAACGAGTTTACATTTAAGCAAAAAATTTCTTCTCACTACTCTCGTCATGGAAAATGTATAACTGAAAAGAAACTTGATGAAAAAACTTTAGATCAATAATTATTTATGAACTACACTGACTGGTTAGCCTTTGCGATAAACGCTTTAGCGCCTAATAAAGCCACCGATCCTTATCTTAATCCTAAAACCGATGCAAATTTGCTATTACAAGCGGTCACAAAACGATCGAAATCAGCTATTTTTGCCTTTGGCGAAACAGAATTAACGGAATCTGAAACTGTACAACTTGCCACATTATTAGCGCGACGTGTGCAAGGGGAGCCGATGGCCTATATCTTAGGTGAAAAAGAGTTCTGGTCTCTTACTTTAAAAACCTCAGCGCATACGCTGATTCCTCGCCCTGATACCGAATGTTTGGTTGAACAGACACTAAATTGGGCTAACAAGCGGTTAAAAACGCAAGCACATTTGCAAATTTTAGATTTAGGCACTGGCACAGGCGCAATTGCGCTTGCATTGGCTCACGAATTAGGCGAAAAAGCACATATCATCGGCGTTGATTTTAAAGCTGAAGCTGTGGCACTTGCACAAGAAAACCAAGCCAATTTAGGTTTGCATAATGTCGCATTTTTACAAAGCAATTGGTTTAGCGCCCTTGAAAATCGTAGCTTTGACCTTATTGTGAGTAATCCACCCTATATTGATGCAGAAGACAGCCATCTCAACGAAGGCGATGTTCGTTTTGAGCCCTTAACTGCATTGGTGGCAGATAACCAAGGATTAAGTGATTTAGCCCATATCATTTGCCATGCCCCTGCATATTTAAATACGAAAGGCGCACTCTTTCTAGAACATGGCTGGCAACAAGCAAATGCGGTACAATCTTTATTTCGTGAAAATGGCTGGGTTGAAATTCAATCTATGCAAGATTACGGTGGGCAAGACCGAATTACCAAAGCAGAACAGGCAAAATAATGGATATCATTGAACAACTTTTAAAAGAAATCTCCTCAAATGAAGGACAAATCAGCCAAACTGAAACTCAAAAATATCTGTTTCAAGAAATGCGCCGTCTTTCCGCTTTAGTGGATGATGAAATTTCTGATAAACAAATTATTGCCAAAATGTCACCATTGGTACGCAAAGCAAAATTGGCTGTGACCGCAGAAGATTGCCAAACACGTGTTGAGCAACTCATTGAGTTTGTCTATCACACTTTAGACTTTCATTGTGAACCAGAAGGTTATTTCAACAGCAATTGCATTTTGCTGCATAAAGTACTAAGTGAGCGAAAAGGAATGCCTATTTCCATGGCTGCGATTGTACTTTACCTTGCTGCTTCACTGGATTTACCGATTTTTGCGGTAAATTTTCCAACGCAACTGATTCTTCGTGCTGAATTAACGAATGCTGATGGCAGACGAGAAACCCGCTTTATCAATCCATGGCAAGGCGATTACGTCAGTGTTGAAGAATTAGAAAAATGGCTGATGGCAGAAGCGCATTTTGGAGTAACGGTCACACCTGATAACTTGCGCCGAGCTGAACCTGCAGAGCTGCTTGAGAGAGTGGAAATGCTATTTAAAATGGCGCTCACTAAAGAACAGAAATTTGAAGCAGCATTACGCTTAATTGAATATCGATTGATCTTCTCGCCTGAAGATCCATATGAAATTCGAGACCGTGGCATGGTGCTTGCCAGCATGGATTGTTATCAAGCTGCTTATGAAGATTTAAGCTATTTCATCGATCAATGTCCAGAAGACCCTTCTGCCATGATATTAAAAAATGAAATTCAAGGCTTAGAGCGCAAATCTAAACAAAATTCACTCCACTAACTTGTGGAAAATAAAATATACACCTAAAAATGAACTTCTCTTCCACAGTGAAGCGTTTGGTGTGATAACTGCAAGAGGCTTAAAAAAGCGGTCTATTTTTAGTTAACTTTTGCAAAAGCCTCTTTCAAAATTCCTTACAATACCGTGATTTGCCCACTCTTTTGCCTTTTTAGGTCATTTCAGGAATCTGTGGCAAATTCACGGCTTCCACCGAGCCTAGTGCTTTGGCTTTTTGATAAAATGCTAACTTGTATTCCAGTAAGTTTAAATAGCGTTTTAATTCAGCAATTTGGCACTTCACATTTTCCGTTTGGCTTTCAAATAATGCTAGGCGTTCGTCAATGGTATCGTCACCAATGGTGGTGCATTCAGCGAAGCGTTTGATGTCTTTTAAGCTCATGCCTGTATTTTTCAAACATTGTAATAAACTCAACCATTGCAAGTCGTTATCAGTAAAACGGCGATTGCCGTGTTCATCGCGCCCAACGTTAGGCAATAAGCCCTCTTTGTCGTAAAAGCGTAAGGTGTGGGCGGAGATACCGATTTTTTCGGCAGCTTTAGCAGTAGTGTAAGTCATTTCCCTTCCTTCCAAATAAAAAGTTGCAAAAAACGCTTGCCTTAGAGTGAGCTCTAAAGTGTAAACTGTTGCTATCTTGCTTAGGCAAGGCAACTTTGTCAATGAATTAAGAGGAAAAACAATGGAAATTAAACAAATCAACTCAACAATCAAATCTCGTGCGGCGGTAGCATTCGCGCCAAATCAACCCTTACAAATTGTGGAAATCGACGTAGAAATGCCACGCAAAGGCGAGGTGTTAATTCGTAACACTCACACGGGCGTGTGCCATACTGATGCGTTTACGTTATCAGGAAGCGATCCTGAAGGTGTGTTCCCTGTGGTGCTTGGACACGAAGGTGCGGGTGTGGTCGTTGCTGTGGGCGAAGGTGTGTTAAGCGTAAAACCAGGTGATCACGTTATTCCTCTTTATACCGCTGAATGTGGCGAATGTGAGTTTTGTCGTTCGGGTAAAACCAACTTATGCGTTTCAGTGCGTGATACGCAAGGTAAAGGTTTAATGCCGGACGGAACGACGCGTTTTTCTTATCAAGGTCAGCCGATCTATCACTATATGGGCTGTTCGACTTTCAGTGAATATTCAGTTGTTGCCGAAGTTTCACTGGCGAAAATCAACCCGGAAGCCAACCACGAACATGTATGTTTGCTCGGCTGCGGCGTGACCACAGGTATTGGTGCGGTACATAATACGGCAAAAGTGCAAGAAGGCGACTCTGTTGCTGTGTTTGGCTTGGGCGCGATTGGTTTGGCAGTGGTGCAAGGTGCGCGTCAAGCCAAAGCCGGCCGCATTATCGCCATTGATACCAATCCCGCAAAATTCGAGTTGGCAAAACAGTTTGGTGCAACGGATTGTTTAAACCCGAACGATTACGATAAACCGATCAAAGATGTGTTGTTAGACATCAATAAATGGGGCATTGACCATACTTTCGAATGTATCGGCAATGTAAATGTAATGCGTCAGGCATTAGAAAGTGCACACCGTGGCTGGGGACAATCCATTATCATCGGCGTAGCGGGTGCAGGACAAGAAATTTCAACGCGTCCGTTCCAGTTGGTCACAGGTCGTGTTTGGAAAGGCACGGCATTTGGCGGCGTGAAAGGTCGTTCTGAACTGCCGAAAATGGTGGAAGATTCAATGAAAGGCGATATCCAATTAGAACCGTTTGTAACCCACACAATGACACTCGATCAAATCAATGAAGCCTTTGAGTTAATGCACGAAGGTAAATCGATCCGCGCTGTTATTCATTACTAAGGCTCGCGATGAAACTGATTGAACAACATCAAATTTTTGACGGTTCGCAACAAGTTTGGGCACACCATGCCCAAACGCTGCAATGCGAAATGAAATTTGCCGTCTATTTGCCAAATAATCCGGAAAATCGACCGCTTGGCGTGATTTATTGGCTTTCCGGCTTAACGTGTACGGAACAAAATTTCATTACCAAATCAGGCTTTCAGCGTTATGCGGCAGAACATCAAGTGATTGTGGTTGCCCCCGATACCAGCCCTCGCGGAGAGCAAGTGCCGAACGATGCGGCTTACGATTTAGGGCAGGGTGCGGGCTTTTATCTTAATGCGACCGAGCAACCTTGGGCGACAAATTATCAAATGTATGATTATATTTTGAATGAGTTGCCTAGTCTGATTGAGGAAAATTTTCCTACCAACGGCAAACGTTCCATTATGGGGCATTCAATGGGCGGACACGGTGCATTGGTATTGGCACTGCGAAACCGAGAACGTTATCAAAGTGTTTCTGCCTTTTCGCCCATTTTGTTGCCAAGCCTTGTGCCTTGGGGGGAGAAGGCCTTTTCTGCCTATTTAGGAAAAGATCGCGAAAAATGGCAGCAATATGATGCCAGCTCGCTCATCCAACAAGGCTATAAAGTACAAGGTATGCGCATTGATCAGGGCTTGGAAGATGAGTTTTTGCCAACACAATTGCGTACCGAAGATTTTATTGAAACCTGTCGTGCGGCAAACCAACCGATCGATGTGCACTTCCATAAAGGCTACGATCATAGCTATTACTTCATCGCCAGTTTTATTGGTGAGCATATTGCCTATCATGCGGCATTTTTGAAGTAACTAAAAATGTAGCTGTTTCCAAAGCTTTTTGATTAGCTGATGAGGTTAGTCGGTGAAAAGTAATCTGCCCCCAAAAGTTGGACTAAACTTCCAACAGATTAAGGGGCAGATTTTATTTTATCTAAAGCCACCCTTTTCGTTTAAAGTAAACATAAGGTGTCGCTGCTGCAAGAATCATTAACCCTATTGCCATCGGGTAACCATATTGGAAATGTAGCTCTGGCATAAACTCAAAGTTCATTCCATAGGTCGATGCCACCAAAGTTGCTGGTAAGAACATTACTGAGACCACAGAGAAGAATTTCATAATACGGTTCTGTTCAATATTGATGAAACCCATCGCCGCTTGCATCAAGAAATTCACTTTTTGGAATAGTGATTCATTATGTGGTTGCAAAGATTCAATATCTCGCATGATGTCTCGTGCTTGCTCTAGCTGATTATTTGGCAAACGAGTTTTGCGTAATAAGAAACTTAGTGCACGTTGAGTATCCATCAAACAGAGGCGCACTTTAGAACTGACATCTTCTAATTCAGTTAAATCAGAAAGCGCTTCGTTAAGGCTATCGCCTTCCTGTTTACCATTCAAAATCACATGGCTTAAATTTTCTAAGTCTGAGTAAACGGTTTCAATGACATCAGCAAGCTGCTCGATTTTGGTTTCAAACAGATCTAATAACAATTCATAAGCATTGCTATCAATCAATTTCATACGACGTGAACGCATTCGATAAAGACGAAATGCAGGTAAATCACGTTCACGCAAGGTAAATAAACGCCCATCACGAATGGTAAATGCGACGGTTGCAATATCTGCATAACCATCATCATCAAGGCAATAAAAAAATGAGTGTAGATGTAAACCGTCTTCATCTTCAAAAAAACGTGCAGAAGCTTCTAAATCTTCTAATTCATGTTCTTCAGCAAGGGTTTGGTCTAGTCCGAGTTTTAATACGCTACGTTCATCATCACTAGGGTCGATTAAATCAATCCAAATCGCATCATTAAGCTGATCGCGAGAGGTATCATCAATGCTAATGAGATGGGCGTGTTCTAAGGCAAAAGCGCGAATCATTTCATTTCTCCATAGAGTTAGGAGGTGATGAACAAAATGAACAAAAGGAAAAATACTAGGCGAGCGGTACCGACCAAGTCGGCATATTGAGGCGGACAAGGCGGGTTAAAATGCAAAGTATCGACTATGGCTGTCCAAAATGTATAATCCTCAAGTAAAAATAACGGCGCAAATACTACAGAGGTTCAGCAAATGAGTCAAGAAAAAGGCAATCAAGCGGTCTATTTTCAAAGAATTTTTGCTAAATCTAGCTAACTGAGCGCTAAACTCCACAATGTATGTTTTTCGTTGCTTTTTATTTCAAACAATTCAGCGTATAATCGAAACGCAATTATTTTCTAATTTAAATTAAGAGGAATTCACTATGGGTATTAGCATGCCACAACTTCTGATTATTATTGCTATCGTTGTATTACTATTCGGAACGAAAAAACTGCGCTCATTAGGTTCAGATTTAGGCGAATCAGTAAAAGGCTTTAAAAAAGCAATGTCTGAAGAAAAACCACAAGATGCTAGCTTTGAAAAAGTAGAATCAAAAGCTGCTGAAAGTGCAGAACAAAAAGCAAAAGAAAAAGAGCAGGCATAATCCGTGTTTGATATCAGCTTTCAAGAATTACTTTTGGTATTCGTTGTAGGCTTAGTCGTATTAGGGCCGCAACGTTTACCGGTAGCGATAAAAACAGTCATGGGATGGATTAGAACCATTCGAGGACTAGCGGCGAACGTGCAAAATGAACTTGCCCAAGAGCTCAAATTAAAAGAGTTACAAGAAAGCATAAAAAAAGCAGAAGCCTTAAATCTGAGTGCACTTTCGCCAGAATTAAGTAAAACGGTTGAAGATCTTAAACAATCTGCTCAGCAAATGCAGTCTTCACTGAATCAAACTGAAGGTGAAATTCGTAAGTTGACTGATGAGCAGGTTGCGGAAATTCAAGCAAAAATTGCGCAAGAAGAAACTGCACATTCGCAAAATAGCGAAGAAACTCCACCGCTTGTTGCAGAGAATGCAGAAAACAATGAAGTGGAAACCGCACAAGTGCAAGAAGAAAACACGGCTTCTGCCGCTGATATTGCCGAAATGGCAGAATTAGATGAAGAAAAGTTAGCCGCGCAGCTTTCAGCTTACTACTCACCAGATGATTTTGAAGCGCCAAAATCGGAGGATAAACCGCATGCAAGCTGATCAATCCCAACCGTTAATCGCGCATTTGGTGGAATTGCGAAACCGACTATTAAGGATTTTCATTTTCGTATTAGTCGTTTTTTGTGGCTTGGTATTTTGGGCAAATGATATTTATAGCCTACTTGCTGCGCCACTAACCGATAATCTGCCAAAAGGGGCAACGATGATTGCCACCAGCGTGGCAACGCCATTTTTTACACCCATTAAATTAACGGGTGTTGTGGCAATCTTTCTTTCCGTGCCTTTTATTTTGTATCAAGTTTGGGCTTTCGTTGCACCAGCCTTATACAAGCATGAAAAACGATTGATTTACCCACTATTGGTTTCCAGTACTTTGCTCTTTTATGCTGGTGTGGCTTTTGCCTATTATGTCGTTTTCCCATTAGTGTTCAGTTTCTTAACGAGCACCACACCGGAAGGCGTACAAATGGCAACAGATATTAGTAGCTATTTAGATTTTGTTCTAACTATCTTTATCGCTTTTGGTATCTGTTTTGAAGTTCCTGTGGCAATTATCTTACTCTGTTGGGCAGGCATAACAACACCTGATGATCTTAAAGCAAAACGCCCTTATATTGTGGTCGCGGCATTTGTCATCGGTATGATACTCACCCCACCAGACGTTTTTTCTCAAACTTTGCTTGCTATTCCAATGTGCTTGCTGTTTGAAGTGGGTGTTATCTGTGCCAGATTCTATAAACCACGAGAAGAATCTACCGAAGAGCCTTCACAAGAAAGCCAATCCTAATAACAAAAATGCGCACTTAGCTAAGTGCGCATTTTTTATCTTATTTTAACCATCCTGTCGGCGTTACACTTTGATTATCCATCAACTTAATAAAGCCATAAACCACGCGGAAAATGTACCAAATTCCTGCCGCCCAAATAATAAACACACCGATGAAAATAAAGGTAAGTAGTCCGCCAATCAACATCCCAATGACTACGCCCCAAAAGGTGCGAATTAAATAGTTAATGTGATCGTGATAATAGGTATGAATCAATTCATCACGTCTAATATAAGCAAGAATGACGCCAATTAACGTAGGCAATCCGCCGAAAATCATGCCTAACCCAAATAAACCGTACAAAAGATACATGAGGTTACGTTGTTTTTCTAATGAAGGTTGAGGTGAAAATTCTTCTTGCATAAAGCCTCCTTAAATATACAAGCGGTCTGATTTTAGCAAAACTTTACCAAAATTTGACCGCTTGTAAAGCCATTCATTTTGAGAGAGTTAAATCCCCTCGCCATCCATGCCTTGAATATCTTCAAAGTATTGATTCATCTCGAAGGCTGGTTTTTGCTCAGCAGACTGACTAATAATACGCGCTGGCACGCCTGCTGCAGTGGCATGATCAGGTACAGGCTGCAACACCACAGAATTCGCACCAATTTTGGCATATTGACCAATTTCAATATTGCCTAAAATTTTGGCACCTGCACCAATCATCACCCCCTCTCGGATTTTTGGATGACGATCACCATGTTCTTTGCCCGTTCCACCTAGCGTAACGCCTTGTAGAATCGACACATCATTTTCAATCACTGCAGTTTCACCCACCACAATACCTGTTGCATGGTCAAACATAATCCCACAACCCACACGAGCAGCCGGATGAATATCCACATCAAAAGCAACCGAGATTTCATTTTGCAGATAAACTGCCAATGCTTGGCGACCTTGTTGCCAGAGATAATGCGTCACCCGATAGCTTTGCAAAGCGTGGAATCCTTTAAGATAAAGTAATGGCGTTGTCCATTTATCTACCGCTGGATCTCGCGTTCTAACCGCATCAATATCGCACGCTGCACTCATAATAATGCTCGGATTATCTTGGTAAGCCTCTTCAATAATCTCTTTCAGCGCAATGGCAGGCATAATTGGATTTGCTAGTTTATTTGCCAGAATATAGCTTAACGAGCCTCCTAGATGGCTATGTTTTAAAATGGTGGCGTGGAAGAAACTGGCTAACATCGGTTCACTTTCTACCAACTGATGTGCTTCTTGCCGAATAGCTTGCCAAATTTGATCTAATTCTGTTTGTGTCATCTCATTTCCTTTTGCAAAAAATTCACAAAATCCGACCGCTTATTCGCCTTTCCGCTCACGGCCTAGCAGAGATTTCACAACATCATGCGCATTTTTGCCTTCAAACAGCATTTGGTAGATTTGCTCAACAATCGGCATTTCTACGCCTTGCGCCTGTGCTAACAAATAAGCTTCTTTGGTGTTATAGAAACCTTCCACAACCTGTCCGATTTCCGCCATCGCTTGTTCTGCAGATTGCCCTTGCCCTAAAGCTAAACCGAAACGACGGTTACGTGATTGGTTATCGGTACAAGTTAGCACTAAATCACCTAGCCCCGCCATTCCCATAAAGGTTTTTGGATCAGCCCCTAATGAAGCCCCTAAACGGCTAATTTCTGCTAATCCTCGGGTAATCAATGCTGTTCTAGCATTCGCACCAAAGCCCATTCCATCAGAAATCCCTGCACCAATCGCGATAACGTTTTTAATCGCCCCACCAAGCTGCACCCCCGTCATATCATGGTTAATATAAACGCGGAATGCTTTTGAGCAGTGAATACGTTGCTGCATTTCATCAGCAAAAACCGGATCATTAGAAGCTAATGCAATCGCTGTTGGCATACCTGCCGCTAATTCTTTTGCAAATGTTGGACCAGAAAGCACCGCTAGGGCGTGTTCTTTTCCAAGAATTTCTTCTGCTACGGTTTGTAATAAACGCCCCGTGTCGCGCTCTAGCCCTTTGGTTGCCCACATAATACGGTGATCAGGGCGAATCAATGGCTTAATATTATTCAACACTTCAGCAAATACATGGCTTGGCACGACGACCAAAATATCACGCGATTTAGCTAAGGCTTGCGCTAAATCGGATTCAATCGTTAAAGCATCAGGAAAAGGAATGCCAGGCAAGAATGCTTGGTTGGTACGCTCACGGGCTAATACTGCCATTGTTTCAGGCAGATGCCCCCATAAATAGGTTTGGTGACCATTACGAGAAAGGGCAATCGCTAAGGCTGTACCATAAGAACCAGCACCCAATACCGTGACCGGTGCAGAATAGGTTGAAGTCATAGATTCTCCTTAAAAGCTTGGCAAAAAATCATAAAAAATGACCGCTTGCCGAGAATAAAAGCGCCGCTCAAAGGCGGGAATGGTTGGCATTGTATCAAAAAACCTTATGACTGCCAGCATAAAGAAAAAAGGGTATGCGCAAATTACGCATACCCTTTTATCAATAAGAAATTAGTTTACCGCTGTTTCGTCGCTTTGTTCAGCCGCCGCTTGGCGCTCTAAATAATCTACGAAAAGTGCATCAAAGTTTACCGGCGATAAGTTTAATGCTGGGAAAGTGCCACGATTCACTAAGCTTGAAATCAATTCACGTGCATAAGGGAATAAGATTGTCGGGCATTGTGACGCTAATGCGTGTTGTAATTGAATGCCTTCTAATCCTTTAATAGTGAACACACCTGCTTGTTTCACTTCGCAGATAAATGCAGTATCACCGCTATCTTCTAAAGTTGTGCTCACCGTCATGTGTAATGCAACTTCATAAAGATCTTCATCTACTTGAACAGTTTCAGTATCTAACTCAAAGCCTAACTGCGGTTTCCATTCTTGATGGAAAATCGTTGGAAGGTTTGGCGCCTCGAATGAAACATCTTTGATATAAATACGTTGAATTTGGAATTCTACCGGGGTTTGTTCGGTATTTTCTGCTACTTGATTCTCTTCAGCCATAATGTGTCCTTATTTCTTTTTCACAGTCGGTAAGTTTTCTGCTTTCCAGCCAACCATCCCTTCTTTTAATACATAAACTTGGTTGAAACCTTGTTTGGTTAATAGCTCAGCACTTTTGGTCGCGCTAAAGCCATTAGCATCTAATAAAATAACTGGGCGATCTTTGTATTTGTCGATTTGATGAACATTATTCGCTTTAATTTCGCTTGGTAACAAATGTATGCTACCGACTAAATGTCCTACTTTGAATTCATCATCTGAACGCAAATCCACTACAACACCATCAGAATTATTAACCAATTGGGTCGCAATCGCGTTGTTAATTACGCGATATTTACTGGTTGCACCTTTATAGAAATTCATCAAAACTGCGCAGAAGATACCTACCCACGCCATAACCATCACAGGATGATGGCTAACAAATTGTTGTATTTGCTGAGTAAATGTTAAGTCCATTGTTCCTCTCTCTGTGAAATTCAAGCGGTCGGATTTTGCAAAACTTTTGCGAAAATCCACCGCTTGTGTGTCATTTGCCCTCAATATGAAGGCAATTTATGAAAGATTAAGCTTGAACTTGAGATTGCATTAACTCATCAAAAGAAAGTGCTTTGTCTGTTACTTTCGCTTTTGCAAGTACAGCATCAACCGCTTGCTCTTCTAACACCACGTTGCGGATGTTTTCAGTTAATTGACGGTTTTTCGCATAGTATTCTACCACTTCAGCTGGTTGTTCGTATGCTGATGCGATATCTGCGATCATTGCTTCAACGCGTGCTTCATCTACTTTTAATTCGTTTTGGCTGATTACATTTGAAAGTAATAAACCTACTTGAACACGGCGTTTTGCATCTGCTTCAAATAATTCAGCTGGTAATTGTGCTGCCATTTCTGGTTTACCACCAAAACGTTGAACTGCTTGTTGACGTAATACATCCACTTCTTCCGCGATTGCTGCCGCTGGTACTTCAATATCATTTTGTGCAATTAAACCATTGATAACTTGGTTTTTCACACGTGCAGTCACTGCATTTTTCAATTCACGTTGCATGTTTTTCTTAATTTCTGCACGTAAATCTTCAACTGATTTTGCGTTACCAAATTTTTTCACGAATTCTTCAGTTAATTCAGGTAATACAATGTTTTCTACTTTTTTCAAGGTAATTGCGAATTTCGCTGCTTTACCTTTTAAGTTTTCTGAGTGATAGTCTACTGGGAAAGTCACATCAATATCAAATTGTTCACCCGCTTTGTGACCAACGATACCTTCTTCGAAACCAGGGATCATTCGGCCTTGACCCATTGCAAGTACGAAATCAGTTGCTTTACCGCCTTCAAACTCTTCACCATCTACAGAACCTACGAAGTCGATAACAACGCGATCTTCTGCTTTCGCTGGCTCTTGAGATTCTGCCCAAGTTGCTTGTTGTTTGCGTAATACATCAACCATTTTGTCTAAATCTGCTTCTGTGATTTCAACAACTGGTTTTTCAACTTCAATGTTTTCTAAGCCTTTTAATTCTACTTCTGGGAATACTTCAAAAGTTGCAGAGAAAGAGAAATCTTGACCTGGTTGATAGTTGTTTGGTGTGAATGTCGGACGGCCTGCAAGGGCAATTTTTTCTGCCATTACGCCTTCGAAGAATGCACGTTGCATTTCATCAGATAATACGTCTTGACGTGCTGCTAAACCGAAACGTTGTTCGATGATTGAGTGTGGCACTTTACCTTTACGGAAACCATCTACGCGTGCATTTTTTGCATAGCCTTTTAATTGCTCTTTATATGCTGCTTCGATTTTGTCTGCTGGCACAGTGATAGTAACGCGGCGTTGTAAGCCTTCTAAAGTTTCGATAGAAATTGACATTCTTAAACCTCAATGAGATATATTATTAGATACAAAAATAGACAGCCATTGTACTCATCAAAAGAAGATCTGGCAAGCCTTTGCCACAAAAACCATAAAAAAACGGAGCGTGTCTTCAACACGCCCCGCTTCTATATGATTGATTATAATCCTTTTGGAATACGGATTTTTTGACCTGGGAAGATCTTATCCGCATCTTTGATCACTTCTTTGTTCGCATCAACAATTGCCGTATATTTTGCGCCATTGCCGTACGCTTTTTCAGCGATCTTCCAAAGAGTATCCCCTTTCTCGATCACATAAAACTCATCGTCGCCACCAAGTGACTCGCCGTTCGCAATTTGTAAATTGTCAATATTTACGCTTGCAATACCAGCAATGTTACCTGTCATCAATACCGCTTTCTCAACTGCTGCCGCTGTTGCTGCCACACCAGTGATGCTTGCAATACCATTTTCAACTTTCACTTCTACATTTTCAACGCCTGGATTATCGGCATTTAAATGCGCAGTGACTGCAGAAGAAGCTTCTTCTTCCTTGTTAAATAATTTGTTACCAATGTTTGAAACAAAATCAAATAAGCCCATTTTTGCATCCTCATTTTTTGCTGAAAGGGAGTTAATTTTACCACCATTTTATCGAAAATATGTCATCCTTATGTTAGAGTATTGTAAAAGTCTGTGATGAGGAGAATACAAATGAAACTCGCAGAAGCACTCATTGAACGTGCAGATTTACAACGTCGTTTAGCGCAACTAAAACAGCGTTTAATCCAAAATGCGCAATATCAAGAAGGCGAATCGCCTGCTGAATCACCCGCACAATTACTGATTGAATATCATCAAACAAGCTTGGCTCTTGCCGATTGGGTCATCAAAATTAACGTGGCTAATCATCAGGTAACGCTTGAAAATGGCATGAATATGGTTGAGGCACTGGCTCAACGTGATCGTCTTAAAACCGAACATGCTGCTTTGCTTGACCTTGCTAATGCAGCCATGCCAACCATGGATCGCTATAGCCATAGCGAAATCAAAATGCTTGCTGCTGTCGATATTCAAGCGCTTCGCAAGCAAATTGATGAATTAGCTAAATCACTGCGCCAACTAGACACGCAAATTCAGCAAGCCAACTGGATGGCTGAAATTTAAGCAATTTGGTGTTTCAATTTCAAGGCGAATACGACCTCGCTTAAGGGATAGCAAATTTATTCATCGAGATGAAGAGCAATCTCACTTTATTTATCGTGTCGCTCTGTAATGCTTATTGTGTAAATTGTATTGTGTACGCTGTACTACCATGTATTGATTGAAATTGAAAAGGGTGGGATTGGGGTTTTACGAACAAGCGGTCGGATTTTGTAAAAGTTTTGCAAAATCCGACCAGTTCTATTTTTCATCGCTAGGATTTCAGATAGAATATCTGACAATTTTACATTTCATTGTTAAAGGACTCGTTGTGAAACAAGTGCAATTTTACTTGCTAAATCAGCCTAATAGTGAGCTCAATCTCGCTTGCGAATTAGCCGCTAATGCATGGCGATTAGGCAAACGCGTGTTAATTGCCTGTGAAACGGAACAACAAGCCTTTGAAGTAGATGAATTACTTTGGGCACGTGATCCAAACGCCTTTGTCCCCCATAATCTTTCTGGTGAAGCCACACAATATCCCACACCAATTGAAATCACTTGGGCTGGTAAACGTAATGCGCAACGCCGCGATGTGCTGATTTCCTTACAACATCACATCCCGAATTTTGCACAAAGCTTTACCCAAGTTATTGATTTTGTCCCGACAGAAGAAGAACAAAAAGCACTTGCGCGCGAACGTTACAAACAATATCGCGCAGCTGGCTGGCAACTTTCCACTCAACCAGCCTAAATTATTACCATCTATATTTTAACGAGATTTTTATGAACCCAATGGATTGGCTTTATATCTTACCTGCAGTGGTATTCTTTAGCCTATTGATTATCCTGATTATGTCTTCAACGGCGCATTTTTCGATACTGTAAATAAACAGCTTGAATCGCATTTAGTGCTATATGCACAATCACATTTCTATCAATTAGGCATTGAACATCAATACGTAAAAATTACGGCTAACGTGAATTACGAAAAAGTATCTATTGCCTGCTATATTGAAGCGACCCGTCAGCAACAAAAACGGATTCAGCAAGAAAGTTTAACTAGCATCAATATCAGCAAAGAAATTGAAGCGTTTTATCGTTTTATTGAAATTATCAAAAAACCGAAATACCCTCAAATTACCAAAACAAAAAATAGTACGCTCGAAAAATACGAGCTAGTCAAATAATTCAAGGAAGCGCCAAGCTCCCTTTTCATCAAGCATTTAGCACTATTGTTTGCTAAAATATCCGCATACGATTTTTCATCTGCGCTATTCTTATGATTTACTTTATCGCCGATCTACACTTAAACGAAGCCCAACCTGAAATTACTGCGCATTTTTTGCAATTTATGCAACAAAAAGCACCGCTTGCAGAAGCGGTTTATATTTTAGGTGACCTTTTTGATTTTTGGATTGGCGATGATGAAGATTCAGCCCTTATTCACCAAGTCAAGCAAGCTATTTCTAGCCTGACTCAAACAGGCGTGCCTTGCTATTTCATTTGCGGAAATCGGGATTTTCTAATCGGCAAGCGTTTTGCAACTGCCTGTGGCATGCAATTACTCCCTGATTATGCAACGTTAGATTTATATGGTAAAAAAACCTTAATTTGCCATGGCGATACGCTGTGCATTGATGATGTGAAATACCAACAATTTCGTCGAAAAGTGCATCAAAAATGGCGCCAACGCCTCTTTTTATGTTTACCCCTTGCGCTTAGATTGCTTATTGCACGGAAAATCCGCCAGAAAAGCCAACAAGATAAGCAAGGGAAAAGTGCACAAATTATGGACGTGAACCCACAATTTACAGCGCAAATTATCGAAAAATTTGATGCGACGCAGTTGATTCACGGGCACACACACCGACAAGCGGTACATTTTGAACCGAAATTTACTAGAATTGTGCTGGGAGATTGGAAAGCAGATTATGCCTCAATCTTAGCAGTGGACGAACAAGGCGCGAGATTTGTATGATTGATGTCATTATCCCCTGCTTTAATGCAGAAAAAACGTTAATGCGCGCAGTCGAAAGCGTACTTGCTCAATCTGAACTTGGCACACTTTGGCTCATTGATGATGCCTCAACCGACCATACGCTTGTTGTTGCAGAACAACTGGCGCAGGCATTTCCGAAGCAAATTAAAGTTGAATCTTTACCTAAAAACGGGGGCGTTGCTAAAGCGCGCAATTGGGGGGCATTACAAAGCCAAGCAGAATTTGTCGCCTTTTTAGATGCTGACGATGCTTACGAACCAAACGCTTTGCAAGTTGCTCAAGCCATTTTTCAAGCAAGAAATGATGTCAGTTTGGTACGCTTAGCACTTAATCCGATTGACCTCCCAGCTCGTTATCATGAACATCCAAACTTCACTCAAGTGTGGCAAAGTATGCGAATGACCTGTGGGGGTAATGTTGTTTTTCGTCGTGCATTTTTTCTTGCTTGCGGCGGCTTTCCACAAGATGAATTATTTCGCACCTTTGGTGGGGAAGATGGCGCACTTGGCATTGCCACAACGCAGTCCGCATTAGTCGCAACTGCTTTTGACTCACCAGGCGTGCAACATTACTGCAGAGATGGCATGCACGCAGAACGCCTGCTTGATGCTCTCTTATTTAACAAGCTACCTGAAGGCATTACCCCAGAACATATTGCTGAAGCTGAAGCTGTTACTGCGCGTATCTGCCAACAACTCCATCACTTAAAAACGGGCTTAACATCTGCTCAAACGGGTATCATCCCGATGACCATTACTTGGGCATAAAAAATCTGCAGCTTAATCAGTTAGCCAATTTATCTAACTTTTAGATGCAGATTTCTATTTTACTATTTAGAACAAAGCGATTGGAGTGATTCAAGCGTTTTATAAGCGGTCATATCTGCTTGAAGTGGAGTAATTGACACACAATCTTGGTTGATTGCAGCAAAGTCTGTTCCTTCTCTTTCATCAATCGCGACACCATTCGCGCCTAACCAATAAACACAACCACCGCGAGGGTCATTGGTTTTCACAATTTCAGCTGCTGGTGAGCGCTTGCCTAAGTGGGTGATTTTTACCCCTTTAAGCTGTTCATAAGGTAAATCTGGGACATTGATATTAAGAATTTCCCGCTGAGTCACCATGCCTTCTTTCAGCTTAGGAAGTAAATCCACTACCACGCGTGCTGCTGTTTCAAAATGATTTTTTCCGAAAAGAATCCCATGGTATTTATCCTCTCCTTTTCTACCAACTAAAGAGACTGCAATACTTGGTAAAGGTAAATAGCGCCCTTCTAAAGCTGCCGCCACTGTGCCTGAATAAACCACATCATCCCCTAAGTTAGCCCCATGGTTGATACCCGAAATCACAATATCAAAATCATTCAGAAACAAACCATTTAACGCTAAATGGACACAATCCGCAGGCGTACCAGCAATGACCGCATAATTGAACTCATCAAAAGCATGTACTCGTAATGGTTCAGTTAAGGTTAAACAGCTTGATGCTGCGGTTCGGTTGCGATCAGGGGCAATAAGTGTGACTCTATGCCCCGCTTGGCGTAAAGCGCGTGCCAAAGTTTGGATGCCTTCAGCATGGAAACCATCATCGTTACTAATTAAAATGTTCATTATTTATGCCTCTTCATTCAATTGAATCAATTCACGCACTAAGGCTGTCGCATAGCTACCACTTTCTAAAAAGAATCGTAGTCGTAAGCCTTCTGCTTCAAATGCCCAACTCAGTTCTTTAGGCTGGCAAAGCATCGCTCGACGTGCTTCGTTCATTCGTGCATTTTTCATTAAGCCGATTAAGGCTTGTTGTTTTTCGATTATTGCTTTTTCTGCCGGATTTGCTTGGCACTCCAGCGAACGCTCGCCAATTAACGGGGCTGTCAGGTGAACGTCGCCTTGTAATAAACGTGCTTGGCAGTTTTCAACTTCTTCAGGTGAAACATTAAAAAAGCTGTTCGTGCCATCAAGTTGTAAATAGTCATAGGCTTCAACTTGCCCTATTTTTCCACTGGCAATTCGATCGGAAACCACTAAATTAAACACTTCGCTACGTGCCGCAGAAAGATAGAAGCTGCGCTTTTTGCGATCTTTAACTTGAATTTCACCTGCTGCCCAGCGGTGTGCCTGCGTTAAATTATGTCCATCTCGTCCAAAACGCTGTTCGGTAAAATAATTTGGAAATCCGACCGCTTGTAATTGGGTTAAACGTGTTTGAAGATCTTCACTTTCTTTCACATCACGCAAGAAAATCTCAAAATGGTTACCCGCTAATGCACCAACACGAATTTTTCGATTGTGACGAGTCACCGCAAGCACTTCTACGCCTTCACAAACAAATTGACTGAAATCAGGCGTTTCTTTACCTGCAAGGTGTAAACAGAACCATTGCTCAGTTACTGCATGGCGATCTTTTAATCCTGCATAACTCATATCACGATCGCTAATGCCCGCAAATTTTGCCAATTTTTCGCCAACAAATAACGTGTTTGCATCGGTTTTTCGAATGTGTACAACAACAAATTCACCTTCTCCAGCTAATGGATAACCTAATTCTTCACGCACAATAAAATCTTCACAATAAGCCTTAAGGCGGCCAACTTGTTGTGGTTTGCCCAATAAATAATTTAATTTCATTTAAGATATTTTTAAAAGAGTAGAAAAGGGCTAGATTATACGCTAGTCCTTGTGATTGAGATCACAAAAAATGGATAAAATAAGCAAATTCTCCCTAAAATTTGGTATAGTTTGCACGTTTATTTTAACTTTATAGGAGAAATCAAAATGGCACGTCGTCCACTAGTAATGGGTAACTGGAAATTAAACGGCAGCAAAGCATTCAATGCAGAGCTTATCAGTGCATTAAAAGCTGAATTACACGGCGTTACCGGCTGTGATGTTGCAATTGCCCCACCTGTTATGTACTTAGCGCAAGCTGAAGTTGCTTTACAAGGTTGTGGTTGCAGCTGCAGCGGTAAAGGCGTGGTACAACTTGGCGCACAAAACGTAGATGTGAATGTACAAGGTGCATTTACAGGTGATATTTCAATTGAAATGTTAAAAGAGTTTGGCGCGAAATATATCATTATCGGCCATTCTGAGCGTCGCACTTACCACAAAGAAAGCGATGAGTTTATTGCGAAAAAATTCGAAGTGATTAAAAAAGCAGGTTTAGTGCCAGTATTATGTATCGGCGAATCTGAAGCAGAAAACGAAGCAGGTCAAACTGAAGCGGTTTGCGCACGTCAAATTGATGCGGTCATTAACGCATTAGGCGTTGAAGCGTTCAATGGCGCAGTCATTGCCTATGAGCCAATTTGGGCAATCGGTACAGGTAAATCTGCAACTCCAGCACAAGCGCAAGCCGTTCACGCATTTATTCGTGGTCATATCGCAGCAAAATCACAAGCAGTAGCAGACCAAGTGATTATTCAATACGGTGGTTCTGTGAACGATGCTAACGCAGCTGAATTATTTACCCAACCAGATATTGATGGGGCATTAGTGGGCGGTGCATCATTAAAAGCACCAGCATTTGCAGTGATCGTTAAAGCCGCAGAACAAGCAAAAGCATAATGACAAGCGGTCAGATTTTGTGAATCTTTTGCAAAACTGATAACTATAAAACTGAAAAATCGACACCTTTGGGTGTCGATTTTTTTATCTTATCACGCTAGCACCAACGTTTAATTTTATGCCCAGCTGAGGCAAATAATGCCCCGAAAACAACAATAAATGCCCCAATAATACTTAAAAAAGGTAAATCTGGTTCATGGAAATATGCGGGTTTCCATAGGTAAGCCAATTCGGAAAAGCCTAAGGTAAAAATCGGAATAAGTGGCATAAGCAAGCTAACTTTAGAAACATCCCAACGGTTTAACGCCTCAGCATAGCTGCCGTATGCAATAATCGTATTTAAACAACAATAAATTAAACAAATCAATGCAAATGGGCTTAATTTCTCACTTTGTGAAATATCTGCAAAGGGGGTAAAAACAATGCTGCAACCAATATAAATCACCAATAAAATTTGCAGGGAATTAAATTTCTGCAACATGATTTTTTGTGCTAACCCGTAACCAATCCACACAAGGCTTGCCACAAAGCCACAAAAGATACCGAAAGCATAATTATTCATTGCTGCAAAATCGGCAAATCGGTTATGGAAGAAAAGCCCAAGCCCAGTCAGCACCATAACAAAGCCTATTTTTTGGTGAGATTTGATGCTTTCTTTAAAAATAAATACCCCGCAGAGCATCATCATAAAAGAAGAAATTGGACTTAAGACTTGGCTGGCCATGGGTGGAATATAGCGTAGCGCAACATTAAAAAGAAAGAAATTACCAGATAATCCAATGATCCCGATAAGCACTAAATAACGATAATTCAGACTAAAAGCGGTCAATTTTGGTAATTTTTTTGCAAAGGCTAACAGGATAAATACACCAACAGCTGCCGCAACAAAACGATACCAAACAATAGTTTGAGCGTTCAGTTCTTTAAGCACTGGCTGTAAAGCAATGGGTAAGGTTCCCCACATTAAAATAGCGGTGAGCGTAAAGAGAAAACCTACCAACGGTTGTTTTTTCATAATTGTGTTATGTTTAAATACAGAAAAGCCTCGCAAAATTGCGAGGCTTTTAATTTTCATTTTGAAATGAAGTAAACTCGTTATTATTCAGCAACGATGCTTACATATTTGCGATTTTTCTCGCCTTTCACTTCAAATTTAACTTTACCGTCTGCAGTTGCAAATAAAGTGTGGTCTTTACCCATACCTACATTTGAACCTGCGTGGAATTTAGTACCACGTTGACGAACAATGATGCTACCTGCTAAAACAGACTCGCCACCGAAACGTTTAACACCAAGGCGTTTAGCTTCAGAATCACGACCGTTACGAGTTGAACCACCAGCTTTTTTAGTTGCCATCTACTTGATCTCCTCTGAAATTATGCTTGAATCCCAGTGATTTTCACTTCTGTGAACCACTGACGATGACCTTGTTGTTTACGGCTGTGTTT
>FLSK01000006.1_pt2 | contig 66460 bp, 68 predicted proteins | sample 1550541 | NCBI WGS metagenome assembly FLSK01 (sample SAMEA4031773, study PRJEB14383) | metagenome | biome: human; feature: oral; material: saliva | place: Philippines | collected 2014
CACCCAGCAAATCACCCAGCAACTATGATTCAAGAAGATGAAAACCATCTTTTTATGACAAAAGCTGAACGTGAGAAGTTGAATGGTTTGTCAAACTATATTCACCCAGCAAATCACCCAGCAACTATGATTCAAGAAGATGAAAACCATCTTTTTATGACAAAAGCTGAACGTGAAAAGTTGAATGGTTTGTCAAACTATGATAGACCAGCAAGTATTTCTCCAACATTAATAAATCAAGATGCTTCACATCGTTTTGTAACAGATGTTGAGAAAAACAAATGGAACGGTTTAGTTGGTTTCCCAGGTTATTTCAATACAGGTTCTTATTTCGGTACAAGTACGAAAGCTGCAAGACATGACCACAAACATCAAGTATTAGATGGTGTTGAAGTTTTGAGTTTAACACAAACAAACGGTGTTTCCTCAATAGGTATTGGTGACCATGTATTTGATATTCATGCAAACACAACAACTAATGTTTTCGGATTAACATTGAATTCAATGGCTAATTACATGTTAAAATCCAAATTGGAACTATCTGTTGAACCAAATAATTTCAAGATTAGTGCTAACGGTATAGATATGTTGGTAGCTGGTTATGATGCGGAAAACTTTAACATGAAATTTCAGAATCTATTATTTAATGGTAACAATGGAAAGTTAACATTAAGTAATACGAATTCTAACAAGAACTATCTTGAAATTTCAGAAAGTATACAAAAGTTATTTGGTAAACAAGTATCATTTGATGGACACAAACATACTTTAGCTGATATCAGTAATTTACAAACATTAAGGTTAAACTGGAATAACATTGATAACAAACCTAATTTGGTAGCTGAACATCAAAACATATTCAATTTAACCATTAATAGTAATGGTACTGCTGTTGGAACATTTAAACCAAAAGAAGCAAATGCAACAGTTAACATTGAAGTACCGACAAAGACATCTCAGTTAACAAATGATTCAAATTTCATAAATAAGCATCAAACATTTGCTGACTTGATTCATAAAACACTTGATACTTCAAATAGTCGAATAACAGATGGTACTCAATTCCTATCTTCTATTGGTGACGAAAGAGGTTTCAACAACCAAGAATACAAAAACAAAGTTGTCTCTACACCAGCTGAATTCATATATGAATATGTATTGGAAAAACTTAATTATCCTTGGAAAAACAAAGTTACGATAATTAACAATCCAGTAAACATTGAAAAAACAGAAATTGATTCAGACAATTATAGAAACGTATTTATCTTGAACCTAACACAAAATGTTGCTTCAGAAGCTAAGAATACATTTAGCTTTAAATTCAATGATGAGCTATTGAATTCAGATAAATATATTAACATAAAATGTTTGATTTACACAAACGAAAATAACAACATAAAAATTACTTTCGATAAACACAATAGAATATTTGGTGATGTTCAAAACAGAAGTTCTAAGAATCAATATTTATCGAAAAATAGTTTTTATACTCTTGATTTTTATTCATTCAATGATGGACAAGATTTAAGTAATCGTGTTGGATTCGTTAAAATAGTTCCAATGTATTTATATGGTGAAAATGTTAATTTAACTGAGGAAGATAAATACAATACTCTTTTGAAATTAAATAACAAAAAATTGGAAATATCTTACATTGACCATACGGAAGAAACAGGAACTGAAAAGGTATTAACTCTTAATTCACATGAATATCATAAGTTTGGTGAATTAACAAAATTAACAATACTTGAATCAACAGAAAATACGAAAACATATTTACGTGAATTCATGTTTTGTTTTGAAACTGGTTCAAACAATTTTGAATTAATATTACCACAAAATATTAAGAAACCAACACAGTTACAATTTATTCCAAATCACGTTTATCAAATGTCTATTATTGATAACGTATTACAATATGGAGCAATAGCTGTTCGATAGAATATGGGAACAATATCATTACATCATACATTAGCTGGTGAACCAAAACCTCAATTTGTTGAATTGAATACTTTTGGTTTACCACAGCTTTTACAAAAATTTAATTTGGATGTTCAACATCCAGAAAATTACAAATTAGTTAAACGTTTAATTGATGGTCAAATAGGAGTTTTATCTATTATGGAAAATAAATTTTTTACAGATGCTTACACAGATGGAAATTTAACCGGAGCAACATATAATGAAACATATATGGTTTTTGAAGACCCAGAAGTTAAACGAATTTGTGTTGAAACATTTGGTGGTGTTAGTGGTATTAGAGACCCAAAATATGGTAAATTAGGTGTTCCAGGTAAAGCTGGTGAAATAACTTACGAACAGATATTGGCTGTAAATTCAGTTACTGATGTTTTTAGAAATACGAGAATACGTAGATTCAATGAATTTGTGTATTTTAAAAACATAATTAACTTAGATGGAAATACATTTACAGATTGTAATTTACTTGAAGAGATTCAAATACCATATTTGGAAACAACCTTTTCAGGTGTTTTTATTCGATGTAGAAAATTGAAGAAAGTAAAGATTCCATTTGGTTTAAAAGTTAAACTAAGTATTGGTGATTTATTTAATGATTGCTCATCTCTGGTTGAAGTTGATACAAATAAAATTGATGTCAGTGATGTTACGAATATTACATCAATGTTTAATGGATGTTCAGCATTGCAAAATATTGATTTATCTTCTTGGGATGTTTCAAAGGTAACTACTGCACAATATGTTTTTTTAGGATGTGGTTCATTACAATCGATAAATTTATCGGGTTGGAAAACTTCTAATTTTTCTTCGATATATGGATTCTTTTCTAATTGTACTTCGATAAGAGAAATAAATTTATCTGGTTGGGATGTTTCCAATATTGTTACAATGTCAAATGTTTTCCAAAACTGTTCAGCATTACGTGATTTAAATTTGTCTGGTTGGAGAACAAACAGAGTTAATAATTTACAAAACACATTTGTAAGTTGCTCAGCTTTAAAAACATTGGATTTATCTGGTTGGGGTGTAACTAATTTGATATACGCTGATTCAATGTTTGCTGGTTGCTCAGCATTACAATCGATAAACTTATCTGGTTGGAATACTCAAAAACTAACTAATATGGTTAGTATGTTTAGGGGTTGTAGTTCTCTTAAAACAGTTGATTTATCATCATTTAAAGTTTCCAATGTTGTTTCGTTAGATTCAGTATTCCATAGCTGTACAGCATTACAATCTGTAAATTTGTCTGGTTGGAACACAGGTAAAGTTAAATCATTACAATATACTTTCTGGAGTTGTGGTGCTCTTGAATCATTAAATGTTGCTGATTGGGATGTTTCAAAAGTAACTGTTATGCTTGGAACATTTAACAATTGCACATCTTTACGAGAATTAGACCTTTCTTCTTGGGATGTTTCAAGTGTCACTAACATGACTTCAGTGTTTAGAAATTGTATAGCACTTAGAAGTCTTAACTTATATAGTTGGAATGTAAGTAAAGTTACAACCATGGAAAGTATGTTTATGGATTGTCAAGCTTTAAGTGAATTAACCATATATAATTGGAAGTCGATAAATGTAACCAATATGAATTCAATGTTCAATTCGTGTATAACATTGAAAAATCTGGATTTATCTAGTTGGAATGTCCAAAAGGTAACCAATATTAATGCAATGTTCAATAGATGTTCGGCATTACAATCTGTAAACTTATCTGGTTGGAATGTTACAAATGTTGTAACTGTTGAACGAATGTTCAATGATTGTTCAAGTCTTAAATCAATTGATTTAACAGGTTGGAATTTACCAAATGCACTTAATTTCAACTCAACATTTAATAACTGTGCAGCTTTGAAAGATATTGATTTGAATTTAAATGTAACCAAAGTACAAACAATGAGTTCAACCTTTTATAATTGTGATGTTTTACATGAATTAGATTTTTCAAGTTGGAACTTTTCAAACTTAACAAATATGTTTGCAACGTTTAAACATTGCCATTCATTATTTGATGTGAATTTCAATAACTTACCACTACCTAAAATACAGAGCATGCAAGAATTGTTTTCTTTTTGTTACGAATTATTACGAGTAGATTTATCGTCATTTAATTTTGAAAATGTACCAAATAATGTAACATACTTTTTTGTTACAAGTAATGTTGTTTCTTTAGTTGGTTCAAAATCAGTTGATGAAGTAAAATCAAAAAATATTTGCGTGTTTAGGAATTTCAAATTTGGTTTAGATTTTAGTTCATTTAATGGAATTAATAAAGCTTCGATATTAGCATGTGTCAATGGTTTATCGATTAAATCAGCAAACAAAAATATTAAATTACCAAGTATTTATCAGGCAATTTTAGAAAGTTCAGACATGTCTTATATCGAAACTAAAGGGGTAACTATCACTTTTGTTTGATAACTTGATAAACAAGTTATAATTGATAACATTTATGGATATAACATATGATTATGATTTAATAAACATTTTGATAACATTTTAATAAAAATTTTTATGGGAGCAAACAACTCATTAGACGCATTACAAAGTGCGCTTTTAGGTCCTTCTTTTGATGTAAACTCAGAAGAAAAGTTAACAGTAAAAGCTGAAGATGTTCAAACAGGTGGTATTGATTATTCAAAACACTTCTTTGAACCAAGAGTAGGTGAAACTTATTTGCTTAAGTTCTTACCAAATCCAGGTGGTGATTTGATTACACATCGTTCAGTTTACAAGCATCTTCCAGACCCAGACAGAAAGGGAAAAACATTCCATTATATTTCTTCTGGAAATGCTAAAACCTGTAAGGCACTTGAATTATTCTTTGAATTAAATGCTTTGAAAAAAGAGGGTGATGCTGTTGCGAAGGCTAAAATCGACAAGTATCTAACAAGAACAAATCAAGGTTGTTGCAAAGTTCAAATTCTTGGTTCTCCAAAGAAAGAAGAGATTGGACAAATCAGACTATTTGTTTTTGCTACTTTCGGTCCCAACGCTACAGTAGCTAATCTTATCAGTCAGAAGTTGAACCCAACTAAAGAACAAATTGAACAAGGTTACGAACGCGAAGATATTTTCAATATTTTCTCAAGTTCTGTTTTATCTTTGGTTTGTGAAGAAGCTGTTTACGATGGAATCAAGGGTCGTGACTTTACCAAATCAGGATGGGCACCAAAACCAAAAGGCGCTATTGCTATTAAGGAAACAGGTGAAACCAGACAATTTGTTGCGAGTGATTTAGTTGATGGTAAACTTTCTGAAGAAGCTAAACCTTGGTTTGCGGAATTTGTCAAACAATTTAACAATCCAGATTGCGACGTTTACAAGTGGTTCTCTTATAAGACACCAGAAGATGAACGTTTAGCTGATGATAAAGAAACAAGAGAGTACATTCAAAGTACTTTCGATAAAGTTTCTGAAATCGTTGAAGTTATCAGAAACAAGTCATTAGCTGAAATCGCAAATTACGGACGTAAAGCAAAAGATGACAAAGACGTTAATGATGATTCAAAGAAAAACGTTTTAGCTGAATCAATCCCTGATGAATTAAAAGATATTAAGGGTGCGGAAACAGAAACAACCGAAACAAAAAGTACTGCTTCAGATGATGACGAAGTTGATGCTATTTTAAATGAATAGTTTTTAATGGTTTTTTAGTTTTTTATTATTGTATTTGGAGGAATCGAATTTTATATTTGATTCCTCCATTTTTAATTGATTTGATAACGAAAAAACCTCGATGAAATAATCATCGAGGTTTTTATTTTAACCATTAATTAACTGATTATGCCCAGTTGTATTTGTTGATAAATACTGCTGTGTAATAGTTAAGTTCAGGATAGAAACCGATATCAGCAATTGCGAAACGAGACCATACACGAATCTTGTCTGACATAGTTTGTTCAGCTATAGTTTGACGTGAACTCGCTAAATCATAGGCTAAGAATTTCGCGCCCGGATCGACGTCATTACCTCTTCGACCGAACAAGATTCTTGGGTCATTGAAATCAATCTTTGGATTTTGATAAACATTGATTGTTTCGAAAATTGTACCGCTATAATTCAATTCAGGATTAGCACTTAATGTAGTAGCTACAGGAACTGAACTATATGTTGCTTGCTTCTTAAGACATGCACAAAGTTCGCCACCAGCAACGATGAAATCAGGTGGAGCAATACGGTTTTGATAAGCTACGAATTCAGCGATAACCAATAATCTTGAATACAAGCGTTGGCCGTGAGTTTCTTGATTTTCGTAACCAGCTGAAACCAATGTATTCTTAATCTTACCCATTCTTTCACGAACATCTTCGCCAAGAACATCATTGAACTTAACATCAATATCCTTGAAGTTAACTTCTGTAGTACTTGGTTCATCGATATACAAGCTATAGTTGATACCTTGTGATTCGTAAACATTAACTGCGTGTTGAACACCAAGAGCATACAAGTGGTCAAGAATAACTTCATCGATTGATTGAATCAATTGGTTTTGAACACCTGAATAAAGATAAGCGATAACGTTAACACCAGCTGCAGCCATATCCTTGATTTGGATATTTGTTGTATCAGCTTCGATTTCTAAACCAACCATTTCAAGTTGTTTATCCATCATGATAACATTCAACTTATGCTTTGGACCCTTCTCATGTTGAGCACGAGACATTCCACCAAGTGTATTGTTATTTGAAGCTGCTTCAGCAATGTTTTGACGTGTTTGTGAAGCGTAGTTAATACCGATTTGTTTCAAGGTTGCATCAGTTGCTGCAACATAACTTGCTACTTTTCCGTCAACTGAAATGCAAACAGAACCTGAAGCATTCTTGTTAATTGAATCGATGATTTCCTTAACAGACTTTTCATTCTTCTTAACATAGTCGGTACCAGTTGCGGTTCCAGTACCAGTTCCAAGAACTTCAACAGTTAGAGCTGCCTTAATAGTAGAACCAAGAATGAATAAACATTCGATTGCATCGGTACCATCAGAAATAAGAACATGTGTCTTAGCACGTGTTAACTTGTTCTTCTTAATCCAAGCACGAGTAAACAATGGAGAACTGATTTCAACAAATGAAGGCATGTTTTCACTGTCATTGAATGTTCCACCACCGTAAACTGTATCTACATAAGATATAACAACCTTAGGTGTATCAACAGCGATAGTTGGAAGCAAATCAAAACCTACACAGTGTAATGCGATTTGTGATTGAAGACCAAATACATAACTTGGAACATCACCTGAACCTGGTTTGTAACCAGCATTCCACATACCACCGTTAACTTGATTACCATTCATTGGGTTAGTTACTTCACCAAGACCAATAATGTTTCCGGGTTGTGAAACAGATTCAAATAAATTCTTCAACTGTGGAAATGCAGTACCGAAAATGTTTGCATCTTCATTAAGAGGGTTTAAACCCATGTTGCGTGATACACGACAACGGTTAGCATATTGCTCAGAAGCAAAACGTAAACGTTCTTTAGCGATATGTTGACGATTACCATGGTTATATCCAGCTAATTCACCAGCAAACGCTGATTCCATTAAAGGTGCTACTCTGTCAGCTTCTTGCTGATTCAGCATAGTATGCTTATAAATTCTTGGACGTTCAATTTTATCAAAAGCCATAATCTATAAAATTTTATAATTAAAAACTAATTTATTTTCTAAACTTTAAAACTTAAAATCCACCAAGGTAAAACATACGAGCTGATTCATTTAGCTGTTGTTGTTTCTTTTCTTGTTGTTTTTGTTGTTTCTTTTCTTGTTGTTGTTGTTGCTTCAATTGTTGAGCTTTTTGTTGTTGTTGCTTTTTCAACTGTTGTTGTTGCTTCAATTGTTGCTTTTTCAACTGTGCTTGTTGAGCCTTAGTTGCTCCTTGTTGTTGAGCTTTTTGTTGCTGAGCTTTTTGTTGTTGTTTCAACTGTGCTTGTTGCTTAGCTTGTTGCTGCTTTAACTGCTTAGCTTGTTGTTGATGTTTTTGTTGAAGTTGTTGAGCTGCTTCTGATTTTTCTTGTTCAGCCTCAAATAAGAAGTCATCTTCATCAAAAGTTTGGTCAACATCATCAGCTTCATCTAAATCAGCATCAGCCTCTTCTGTTTCATCATCTTCAGATTCAAATAATGGCTCATTGTCAAAATCATCGTCATCCAAATCATCTTCGAAACCATCTTCGTCCAAATCTTGTTCCATGTCATCATCTTCCATGTCATCGTCTTCGTCCAAATCTTCATCTTCTTCATATAAAGTTTCATCGAAATCTTCATCTTCAAAAGAAGTTTCATCTTCAAAACCGTCAACAAACTGATTGTCTTCGTTAAGTGCATCAAGTTCTAATTCAGCACTAATTTCAGCGTCTAAACGAACTAAGTAATCTGCGTAACCTTCCATAATAATTATTATTTTTTTGTTTTGCAAAATGGGATTACTCCCGGTTATTAATAAATTTAATAAAATTATTTTTTATTTTGATTCAAACTTTGTGTGTTAATAAAGCCCGCCGAATTATCGTAATAAGCTTTATCCAAAGTTCTGAATTTATTTTTTTGATTTGTTTCAATGTCATTCCAATATTGACTTTCTTGCAATTCATCGTTTACAGCATTCTGTAATTTCTTTTGTTCTTGCTTTTTATCTATTGGTTCATTGTTTTCTAATTTTTTCTCATCAATTTCTTCATCATCTTTTGGTTCCTGTTCACTCTCATTTAACATGGTTTCAGTTGCAAACCATTCCATAAAACATTTACTGTTATCCTGTTCAGAAATAAATTTATGATACGATTCGTTAATGTTTTTAAGTTGATTTTCATAAATCTTATAACCAAAACCTTTTTTGGAATTACCACTTTCTTGTAAAAATTGTTGAGATTCATTCAATTGTTTAAACTTTAAAACAGCTGAACTGAAACCTGGATGATAAACTAAATCGTAAGTTGTAAGTAGCTTTGTAACCGCTTTTAATGTTCCGTTTGGTTGTTGAATTTCTTCACCAGCTGCACGAGCACTAATAGCTAACTGACCACCTGATTTTACAATTTCTTGAGCAATCTTACCTCTTGGTGTATCAAGTAATAAAACTTGTCCATACACAATTAAACCATCCGCGGTGCGTTCATACCAAATATCAATAATCTTATGACTAACATTATTGAAATTTATGGCATATTTGTTTGGATGTTCTAATTCTCCGTAAACACCTTTTTCTGATTCTATTTGTTGCTTTAATTTATCAACAAGAGCAATATATTCGGGTATATCATATACACGCTTATTATTGTTTGGTGTATCTGTTAATTCAGCAAATATACCTTCAAGTATTATTCCTTTATAATTTTCACCCGTTGCTGGGTCAATTATATTTGCTGATTCATTTAAATTTGAAACAACATTTAATGGAATTTGAGGTGATTCAACGTATATGTATTGTCTTGCTTTCATATTTTATATACCTAATTTTTGATTTAACAAAATTAAAGCAATCATGTTGCGTAAATTCTCTGTATTAAAAGTAAACTTTTTATTGTATACTGTTGATATTATTACTGTTTCTTTGGCACCAACTTTTATACTATCTATAGGAATAACATCATCGCAATCTGTATTACCATTATCCCACCAAACCAATAAATAATATTTATCATCTATTTTTTGAATCTTACTTATAACAGCACTCCAACCATCATAATTAAAATCAAAAACTTTTTTGGAATCTATTTTAAAATGATATTCATTTTTATAATATTGTTGAGTTCCATATTGGTTAACTAATTGTTTTAAATAAGCTTGTAACGTTGCTGGTGTTATTTTCTTTTTTATATTAGCGCAATAATCAATAACCTCTTGATTGAAATATGTTTTGATTTGTTTGGCTGTTAAATTAATGAAATTAATATGTAGTTTTGAAAAACTATTGTAATAAGCGAATTGATAAAAATATCTTGCTCCAATAGCTGGAAAGCTGAATTGAACACTATCTAATTCTTCACCAATATTTTTTAAATTTTCAATCAAGAAATTTTTTGAATCAACACACCATTGATACAAATTATCAATATTTTCCTTATATATTGTTTTACCGGTACTATTTTTATCCGTTTTAATAGTAACATCAATTTCTGTTTTCATAATTATTCAGATATTTAAATGAAATCAATCCAAACTTTTGAATTTGATTGCTCTTTGTTATTTATATACTCTTTTCTTTTAGAAATATTTTTTTCATTAAATATACGAGGTAAAATTTTCATTATACCCTTGCCACTTACTGAAGCATGAAATTCATCAAATTCAACATATAAATAATTGTCTGCAAATCGATAAATTCTTTCCTTACCATATTTATCGCAGCCACCAAATAATTTTATATTTTTATCTGAAAACTTATCAAGTAAGTAATCACATATATTTCGAAATATTTGTTTTTGAAATTCAGAACCATTTACGTTTTCTAACATAACACGTAAATAAAATTGTTTCTTTTTATTTGAATTTATTATTTTCAAAATTTTAGAAATAACAGTTTCCAAATCTACATCGTAAATATAATATCCATGAGATAAATGTATACTTCCAAATTTTGTAACAAATATTCTTAAATCAAATGCAGTTACACCTGATTCCACCTGTTCTTCTAAATTCTTATCTTGACAAACCGTAAATGGTTTGAATAAATTAAGAATCCAAAATTTAGGTTTCAAATATGAAAATGTGTTATGTGACCCGTAAATCATATTTTTGATTTGCTTTGTTTTATTATCTATTAATAAGATGAATCTTCAGTTTTTTGAATTTCTTCTTCTGATTCTTCAGGATATAAACCGGCTGCTTTTAAAGCTTCAATTTCATCATTAGTGAGTTCACCGGAATCTATTAATTCTTTCAAATCTTCTTCACTGATATCACCTGATTTCACCATTTCAACAATAGGACTTACTTGATCATCATCGACTTGCTCATCATTTTGTTCATCTTCTATTTCTGGTTCATCATCGCCCATATCGTCATCCATGCCCATATCCATATCATCTTCTTCACCCATTCCTTCAGGCATTGAACCATCAGCGTTAAAACCTAACATTAAATTTTCCTTAACTCTTTCAGCTTCCATAGAATCTAATTGTTCCTTAGTTAAATCAAGGAAAGTTTTTGTTATCCAAAGTAATGGAATTGCTTTACGTACGTTACCAGCTGCATCTTGATATTCACCAAATGCTGATAAGTTTTGAGCTAATTCAATCTTTTTGTTTAACGTTTCGAGTTCCGCAAGTTTATCATATTGATTGAATGATGTCCATTGCATTTTGATTGAATCAATTAAGTTTAAGTCGATACCAATTTCAACTTCCTTAAGTGTCAATTGAATAATAATTGGTTTCATAAATAATGGATTCAACATTTTTCTGATTGAATTTATGAACTTACCGTAATTAACTTCAATCTTTCTCAAATTGGCAACATCTGTAAAACCCCATGTTTCACTTGCGTTTGGGTCAATTCTATCATAAGGTATACGTGACTGTGAATAAAATTGTTTAGCCCAGAAACTAAGTGAATCTGTTTCCGATAAGTCAGGACCGTTAGCATTTATTTCTTCAATTTCAGGTGAACCAGATTGTGCTGTTTCTGCTGTAAAGAATTCACGATAACCATTGTTATTAGGTGAATTATTAAACTTAACAACACCGTCATCATCAAATGAAAATTGATTTATGTATTGATTTTTTGATTCAGTAAGTTTTTGAATAGCTTCTGGTCTACTAACATCACCCAACGCTAATTTTATGTGCATTCTAACTTGTGATTTAGCTGCGAACCATAAAATTTTAGATGTTTGCATTGAACGCATGATATTAAATGACCTACGTAATTCATCAACATACGAAACAAAGCCGTAATCAAATTTATTCCATTCAACAAGTACAACTTGATTTTCTTGTAATATACGTTCATTTGCTGTACCCATTCCTGCTGTTGTTCCATTTGTTCTTTGAATGAAATAAACAACATCATTTACTTTTACCTTCTGAAGTGTGCTTGGGTCAAGTGGTTGAACACCAATAATATCTTTAGGGTTTGTCAACGAATCATAAATGATTTCATAAGCTAACTTACCGGTAATTAAAAATTCCTTAACAATATCGATAAGTCCTTCATCTTTGAAATTATACCAATTATATAATTTTGGATAAAAAACATTATCGAGATAATCCTGAATAGCATCAGCTGTTTTTTGTTTATCTTTATGTATTGTTGTTTGTGATAGTTGTGGATAAACCGGATATTTGTTTACTTCAGTATCAATTATTACTGTTTCATCAGCGTTTATTTGAACACATTTTTTGATTTCGTCGTTTTCAGCGAACATCAATAAATCATTACGATAATTGATACCAGTTAATGGTGAATAAGCAAAATCTGTTCTAAATCGAATATCTGGATTGAATGGATTTTGATTATTTCCGTTTTGAAAATATATTGGGTCATTAGAAACACCATGAGCTTTCTTCTGAGCTTTTTTGTCAATAACTCTATCAGAAGTATTTGCAAGAGTAATTTTCTTTGAGATTTTTTTCTCAATGTTTCTTGCTGATAATAAATTTAAACCTGCCGATAATTTCATTTCACAATAGATGTTTCTTTATAAAATTGTTTTAATAATTCGGTGTTTGCCTTATCTTGATATACGTTATCGGTATATTTTAACGACAAAGCATTTATTGAAACGTAAATTTCAAACAAATTATTTATACCAGTTAATTGCTTTAATTCCTGTAAATAATTTGTTGGATTGAATTTGAATGATTTATTTTCAAATTCTTTCTTTTCTAATTCATCGGTTTTTATGCTGTACTTAACAACATTACTTGTGTTGTAACCAATAAATAATAATTCCTTATCGTATTTATTATAGACAATCGATAATAAATTATTATTAGATAATCCAAACTTTACAGATAACTCACTCATCAAAGCTAAATTGTTTATAATATCAAAACCACAAACAGTTAATGATTGCTTCGAAAGTATTTTTATTTTCAAAATATTATCTGTATAATTATCGAATGAATCTTGTTTTTCAAGTTTGTTTATAATTGTTTTTAAATCAATTTTGAAATCACGTATTGCTTGTTGAACATTACTTAATGAATCCAATGATTCCTGTAAAGGCACTTCAAAAGTATTTAAAAATTTACTTACCTTATTATAGTAAGAATATAAATTACCTGTTTTTGGAAATTCAACTGCATTTGGTAATAATTCAACAGATTCATTAAGATTATTCAAACCAGTTGATAATGAATACAAATTATTGAATTTTTTGAAATACTTTTTACAACGTGGTAAACGAGTACTTTCAAACAATCGTTTATTACATTCTAATATAGTTCCAATTAAAACTAATTCATTATGTTGTTTCGATGAATTATCCATATTAAATATCTCTGTTTAATTTATCATCTAATATTCTTTGAAACTTAATAATTTGATTTGATACAGTATGCAATACAGCATATACAATTCGATTCTTAAAGATAATACTTGAAAACAATTTCAAGAATATTTTCTTTCGCTTATCGTCCAAATCTTCTTGTGTTTGATATTTCTCGAAAATCATAATTATTAAATCATTGTTTTTGTTTCTTGTTGCGAACCAGCACCAGCTGCTGCAACCTTTTCTTCAATAGCTTTCAAACGCTCATCAATATCATCATTCAAAGTTTTAATAATATTTAAACTCACAAATGCAAAGCGTTCAGCGTATATTATTGTATCGTTTTCATATGTATTGTTTTTACCAACTGGAAATATTTCAAGCATAGCATTACGAAACAATTCAAAAAATACTTTATCCTTCTGACTTAAAGCATTAAAACGTTCCTTATCAATAACGTTACAGCTAAATCCTTTTTTATCGGTTATTGTTGTACTCATATTATTTAAATATTTGTTCTCCAATCTATATTTGGTGATATTGAATTTCCGTTTCGTCTGTTAAAAAGTCTCCATTCTTTAATAAGTTGATTTGAACGAATCGCATCATATCCTCTACTTGGTATAAAAATAGCTTTGTGCCATTCTTTAATAGGAAAACGAATTATCTGATTCTGTCTGTTAGGTATGTACATTCTGATTGCGAACTTAACACCTAATCGCTCCAGCTTTTTAACAATAATACCGTAATTGATATCAATTGGTTTATTAGACTTTAGAAACACTTGGTACCGATATGCTTGTTTGTGTAATTCGAAAATAGCACAGATAACTATTATTCGTATTCGCGGTGGTAACAAGTGTAAATTAAAACCAATATTTCTTGGTCCTTCATTTGTTGTTGTCGGACCTAAACTTAAAACTAATGGGTATTTATCAAACCAAGGTAAAACAGATGTACCTTTATATTTAGGATTTTTGTATTCGAACATAAACAAACCACCAGCGTATAATAGTTTATGACTATACCTAAAAGTGGTTGGGTCCTTAAATACAGTTTTAAATAACCAACTTACCGCTTTGGTTGCTGGTCTATTATTAACCCAAGGATTTTGTTTTATTCTGTATCGTAAAGAATAATTACCTGTTCGTATTTTTAACGATTCAAGTGTGTTCTGTTCTGTTTTGTTTGCTCTTGCTTCACGTAAAGATTTCGCGTATTTCAATTCATACAAATCTTTACGTGAACTTCCAACAGAAGACAAGAGTTCATCTAATGTTGGAATCTTCTTTTTTCTTTTATTGTTGATACCCACTGTTTATCGTTATGTTAAAATATCAGTTATTGAATCAAAATCTGATTGATATAGTAATTTTGGACCATCTTCACCAAATAAGAATAAAGAACCGGTTTCTTCCCAAAAGTATAATTTGTTTGGTAAACCTTTCGAATCTTTATTAACAATTGATAACATGCCATCATCGTAATCGATATAAACACAACCAGAAATTAAATCTTTTTTAACTTTACCGATAATGTCAATTAATGGTAATTTCTTATCGAAATATTTATAATTAAAAATTATTTCGCAAATAGTTGAACCACCATTTAATGCTGTTGATAGTTTTGCCAATACATCATCGTATGTTGTTAAATATGAATTCGAACCATCTAACTCCAAAGAAATTTCTAATTTCTGTGTGTTGTTTGATACCGTTCTATTTAATATCCAAATTTTTTGATAATAGTCTGATTCAATATTTGATTTGAAGCCAAAGCACATCTTAATCTGTACTTTCAAAAGATTAACAATTTCATCAATCTTCAAATCATATGCTACCACTGTTTTATTTTTTAATCTACGTATTCTCATGTTACAATTGATTTTTTTAAGTCTTTTTCGGTAATAACTTTAAATATATATCCGCGTTGTTTACACCATAAAATAGCTGCTTTCCATTTACATGCGTTTTTATACATTATTGGATTTCGTTTGATTTGTGCTTCATTGAGTGGTGTTAAACTTGATGGTTTTATTTCAACAACATAAACAGCACCATTCTTCATCCAAAGTGTAAAATCAATATTATATATGTGTTTAACAGGAACAAATTTACCTTGAGCATTTTTTTCATTCATGTAATACGGTATCTGTATATTTTCAGATGACCATTTAAGTATATTTGGATTCAATTCACATTGAACCATGAATCGGTATTCTAACAAAGAACGATAAATAACTGGTTCAGGTCCAATATATTTTGTCGCTCCAGCAAAATACCCCTGTTTGTATTTTGAATTTGGATTTGGTTTCAGGCCTTTTATATTACTCATAAAACATTATAATAATGGGAGGTCCAAATAATTGAACCTCCTTGATTTAATATCTACCAGTCAATAAAGTTTTGTATGCTTTCATTGTTCTGTAACCAGGTATATAATCTTTTTTACCATGGTTTGCATTCTTGTTTTGATTTGCTTTACTGAATCTTGCAGCAACTTTATGATATGTTTTGGAAACTAAATTTTTAGATTTCATAGCTTTAGTTTCATGATGATTACGTAAAGTTCTTGCAACTTTTGCACGTTTACCATGACTACCATTATATGCTTTTTTGTCTAATTTCATTCCGGGTTTACCACGATGTTCAAACAATGGTTCATCATCAATAAAATCATCATCAATAAAATCAGATTCATTTAAACCAGCCAAAGCCAACATGTTTAATTCTACTTTTGATGGTGTAGAATCATCTGGTAAATCATCAAAATCCTCCAAATCATATGGTTCATCGTAATCTGGTAAATCAATATCTAAACCTGTTGTTCCAACTTCTTCTTCGTTTTCCCAATCAGAATCTTCCAAATCAAAATCAAAATCGTCTTCTTCAGAATCTTCTAACTCCAAATCATCTGATTCATTTAATGCTGCTGCTTCAAATTCGTCATATAATTCATTATCTAAACGGATTAAATAATCTGCGTAACCTTCCATGCTTTTATGTTTTTATATTTTTAATACTTTGGTTTATTTACTTTCTTTGGTTTGAACTTATTTTTTACAGTTCTTAAACCAGCTGATATCGCTGCTTTTTTAATTTTCTTTTTGCCGGAACTTATTGTGTCATCAACTTTTCTTTTAGCAACTATTTTTCCGACAGATACTAAATCTCTAACAATTCCCATGATTACTTACCAATTAGTCCTCCAGTTAAAAAGTCTGCAGCTTTGAAAACATCGTCATAAACAGCCTTGATACCACATAAATCAAAGAAATTATCTGTTGCTTTAAGAGTATGACCAAGTATTTTCTTAGCACCATTCTTAAACCAGTGTCTTTCGTTATCAGATAAATCTTTTTCCAAATCTTTTACATTTGATTCTAATTCTTCCTTTTTCTCTTTGATTTGTTCTTTTGTTAAAGTCTTGTTTTCAGATAATTTTTTAAGCTCTTCCTTGTATTCTTTTATATGAGTTTTCAAATTTTTTGTGGTTTCCTTAGCTTTATCTGATGGAGCATTATTTATCATCTTTTTGATGTTGTTGTCTGCTCTATGATGTTCTTTTTGTATTGAAGTCGATAAATCTTTGGCTTGTTGTTTGGCTTGTTCTTTGGTTTGAATTTTCTTTTGGCCTTCAGTATTAATTTCACCGGTTTTTTGTTTTTCAATAACTGTTAATTGTTTACCTTTTTGAACACCAGCTGTTTTTAAGTTTTTAACTTTATCAAGTAATTCTGTTTTCCTTTCAGCTTTTGATTGCTTATTTCTTTTCTTCGAAGCTTGGGCTTGTGCTTGACGTTTCAAAGCGTTTTTATGACGTTCCAAACCACGTTTATGTGCTTCTTGTCTTTCTCTGACTTTTGCAGGGTCTGGAGCACCACGATGTTCGAACAAATTATCAAAAGCAAAATCTTCAAACAAAGCTGAACACTCTTGCTCAAATTCCTTAACTAAATTTTCAAACATAGATTGTTTCATATTAAATTCCGGAAATGTTTATAAAAATTGTATTTGTTTTCTTTTCTATTCCGTATGCTGATTCAGATAATAATTTGCCACCATTAAAAATATCCTTTTGAATGTTACAAATATTATTAACACCATAAGGTAATAAGCACGAACAATTCTTAACAATACCTTCTATTGATGGTCCGATAATATTTTCCCATTTAATAACAACAAATGTTTGTGTTGAAGAACTTTCAATATTTACTTCTTCTGGATTCACATTCTGTAAAGCGCAAGCATCAGCTATTGAATTAGATAGCGGTAAATAACTTTGGAAAACACAATTGTTTTTTATGAATTCAGAAACAAATTCCAACGCCTTTTCTTTGGTACTAAAGATACACAAATAATATTGTTCCGTGAATTTACATAAAGTAAATTGTTTCAAAATATTATTGATATTCGACATGTAATTGAAATCATTTATCGAAACATTACCAGAACTAAATTTCTTGTTTAATAGATGAATTCCTTGTAAAAAGAAGTCAGCGATTATTTCTCGTTCAGTGTCATCAATCGTAATGATATTCTTTAAATTGTAAAGCATCAACTGTTTATCAGATTCATAAGAATCTGTTTTTACAGATGTTTCGATTTCATTTATTTCATAATTGTTGAAATCAGTTATTGTATGAGAATCAATTGGACTTCTAAACGTTGATAACCAAGTATTTAAATTCCAAATAAGTTTACCAACAAATTGATTTCCGAATTGAGCACATGTAGCGTCAAGAATAAACAAAATACCGTTATCTTCAATTAGAATAGCTGTGTGCCATTTGTTTTGTGAAAATGATGGTTTGCAATATCCGTAGAATTGTTCCTTAATATCAATTGATACCAGCTTTGCTTTAGCGTTTCTTGTTTGCAATAGTAGATTGAAAATTTTATCATTAACTATTGCTTGGCTCATAGATACGCAAACACCAGTTGTTACAAACAGGTTACCAAGGTTCAACCAGTTTTCATCAAGTAATTCTCCATTTGGGTCTTGATTTACATGATATGAACCGTATTTACCGTTTTGTATATCGGCACGTTTTAAAAATGCTTTGAAATAATTCGTATATACTCCAATTATTTCAAATAATATTGAATTTGAGGTTTCTGTTATCATAATTTTCTTCGTTTTAAAATATATATGAATTAAGACAAATATAGTTTTGAATCTTTTAAGCGTCTAGTAACTAAACCTTGAGCAACTTTACGGGTATTAGTTTTCTTATCCATGTATGTTACCGCTGTATGTGTGATTTTCTTAGCTGTTTGTGTTGGTGACATATTGTTATGATATGAAGCCAAACCAATTTTATCAAATACACTTGGACCTGTACCATAAATAATATCAACTAAAGCATCGAACTCTCCTTGTGTAGCATAAGGAACTCTTCGTTTTATTTCGTTTTCAAAATAGCGTAAATCCTGTCTTAGGAATTGTTCCGCTTGTTCTTTGGTTATTGTCATACCTTCACGAACACCTGTTGTGTGTCCCCAACCGATAGTCCAAATGTTTGCTGGACATTTATATGCTTTTAAGAAACAACCTTCAGACGCTTTAACAACGTTAATCATTTGTTGTGATACATGTAGATTTTTAGTTGGTTTACGTCTATTTTCTGTTTTCTCTTCTTTTTTCTCTTCCGGTTCAGAGCTAACTGAATGATTAATGGTTTTCGAACGTTCAGCATTTTCAACCGGTGTATCAATTGGTTCTGGTTCATCAGGTTCTTCTTCCTGTATTATTTCTGGTTTAAATAATTTTAGAATCTGAATTATTTGATTATCCGAACCATCTGTATTACGGTTATTTTGATATTTATACTCGATACTCAAAACAATATATTTACCTGAATGTTCTTTATCTTTCCTAACTCGTTTTTTATCATCAATACGTTCTGATGTTGATTCATGATACATTTCAACTTTCACTAAAGTATATGGTGTTATTTCAAATACGGGTGAAGTTAATTCGAATTCAAGTTTATTTCCAATTAATTGTTTTTCAATGAGTTCAGACCTAAACGGATATTTATGTCCCATTGTACTTTGAGCTTCAGGAACCGTTATAAAACCATGAAAAGTATTTTCAGCTTCATTATCTTCGATACCAATTGTTTCATCTGATGTCAATTGTTTCTCAAATACATCATTTCCAGCTTCTGTTTCCGAAACAACAAAGTATTTAGTTGCCAAGCTCGTTTTACTATTACTGAAATTATTTGTTATCGAATAATTATCAACTCTAATTTTTCCTTTGTCTTTATCGGAATAATTTACTCTTTTATTTATTCGGAATATAATATCTTTTAATTCTTCTTTTTCAGTTGATTCTTGATTTATACTGTATTTATCAATTGGTTTCTTTATTATTTCGTTTACATTCCCAACATGTAGATAACCCCATACATCAAAGCAATATAGATTACTTGTATACGTTGATATCAACTGTTGCATAAACTTTAAATTCTGTGTATTTGGATTTATGACTTTATCGACAGGTTTCGTAATTTCTTCGTTATCATATGTAAACAAACCAATACCAGATACATCACACATATCGGTTAAAATATCTTTTACTGATTTGTTCGAAAATAATTTTTGTTCAGAATTATATAATGCTTCGTTATACCAGACACCGTATAAATATAGAATACCTCGTCCAGACCTTGTAGACATTGATGTAATAATTCCTACGAATTTAATTAACCAATCTCTAAGTCCAAACGAGATATTCACCGTATCTATTTTTCTGTTACGTAAAGCTTCCTGTATCAAATATGCAGAATCTTCAACTTTCATTCTGAAGGTTGGTACCGAACTTACACCGTTTTCAGAACCTGTAAAAATGCTTAAATCCAATAATTGACTTGGGTTCAGAACATAATCGTTTATTTGAACAATTGGAACTCTTCTGGGCCATTCGTTCAAAACTTTGTTTACTCCTGATTCCGAATTTTTATCTGCTTGTATTTCAATTGATGGTTGTTTATCATTCGGAATTTTTGGTTCAATTATTTTCGGCATCTTTAAAATTTAATGATTCCTGTTTCTGGATTGTAAGATACTTTTTTACCACGTATACCTAATTTCGGTACAGCTAATGTTGAATCTGAATCTTTAGCTAATTCAACTTCCGTTTTATTTATGATTTTTGAATTTGTCGTACTATTTACACCGGGTATAATACTATCATCACTGAATTCTAATTGATTTATAAAACTTTCGAAATCAGGAATGTTTATAAACATACCCAAATAAATATCTGTAGGGTCTGATATACTATTGAAATCCAATAATAACGGATATAGGTCCATACGATTATCATATGAACCATAATATTTATTCAGAAGTATATCGAATCTACCAAAAATAAATTCATTAATTTCAACAGTATCTATTATTGGAATTAAGTTTTTATTGAGGTAAATATACTTCGAAATTTCATTTATTATTGTTTCGTCAATAGTCATACACTATTTATTTTCAAGGTTAAAGTTCAACTTTTTACTATTGAATTCGGGTATTGTAAAATCGACATCTAATCTGTTAAATTGAATTCCGATATCAAACGTTTTTGATTCACCAAATGTACTCATGAAAGAAAATTCCATTGTTGGTATTTGTGTTAGGAAACAATCTAAAGCCGAAAATCTCATTACCGGTATTTCAGCGGAATCTTTTAATATTAAGTAAACATTAAATTGATTCGTTCTCTGTTGTCTTCGATACCTGTTATATAACATTTCGTAACAATACATGTAATTCAAAACATTATTACGTAATGTTAACTGTAAAATAGTTGATTCCAAAACATTCCACCAAGGTTCATTTCCTTCATAAGCTCTGTTCTGAGTAGCATGAGGAAAACCAATTGGATTCATATTTGGGTTTCTTGGGTCTTTTCCAGTATTATCTAAACCGTTTATAATTAGCGGTGTTATGTTCAAACCGGGTATGTTGATTAACTGAATCGATTCCATGAAATTATCACGTAAATTTTTAAACGGGTGATTTATGTTAAACAAAAAATCATCGTACTTTTGTGTTAATTCTTTTGGAAAGAATTCACTTGAAAATTGAATTTCAATATTTTGTAAACTCGGATTTAACATACTTCAAATGTTTATTGATTTTTATTACCAGAAAATAATGCTTCTATCGAAATATTTACAGCTTTATGTTTCGTTATTTCTTTGTAATGACCTCTCATACCGTTAAGGATAATTGTCGTAAAATAGCTGAAAATATTATCTGTTTTCTTGATATCATAAGTTTTCCATTTTTCCCAAGCAACTAAAACACCAGCTTCTATTATTGCGTTCCTATCCGAAATACTATTGAATACAAAAATAGTTGCAACATGATTAGCTATCTTGCGAAACATGTTTAATAATTTATCTGAACATTTATCTGCTTTTAATGATAAATCCCATTCAGCTTGTAACATTTGTTTTGTAACATAATGTTTGGTACTCATAAGTTTTTATTGATTTGGTTTTTATGGGTTTTTGTACCAGCTTTCGAAAGCTGGTACAAAAACCCTTTAGTTTACGGAAAATTCGTTTTTATAGAAATTCAATTCAGATAAATTTGATTCGAGCATTTGATTTATCTTGTTTTCTTGCTCATTCAGTTTATCCATTGCTGGTGAATTATCTTCAGCTAATTTTTTCAATTCCCTGATTTTTGTGATTCCAGTGTTTAATTCAGTTTGCTCCTCAAGCAATTTAGTTATTTTCTTATTACGTTCTTCAAATAACTTTGTTTCATTAGTTAATTGAGATTCAAATAACTTTTGAACTCTGAAACCAGTATTATCAAGATTCAATACATCTTTAACGGTTTCACATAGGTTACCGAATGATTCACAATGTAATTGTTCCTTACCGTTTACCGATAAAATTTCTGGAACAGACATGTGAGTTTCGTTATTTGAAAACATGCAATAGCTGCTTTCATTTAAATTACGTAACACGGTTAAATCGTCAAACTCAACAATATTCTTGTTGTTTTCCATCAAAAGAATAATGTTATCAGCGTCTTTTAAGTAACGTTGTTTATCGAATTGAACACCTTCATTAAGTAATACTTTACCGCTTTCATAAGCGTTGATAGATTCAAGAAGTAAATTACCTAATGCTTTTGAAGATATTTCTGTCAACTTACCATTGCGTCCAACTTTACAAACACCATCTTTTAATTCAAGGTCGAAATCCCATGATTCACATAAACTGAATGATTTTGTTTCAGGATTATATTGGCAAGAACTTACTGCTTCCATTAAACGTTTGTAATCAGAACCAATCAATGGTAGTACTTCAGATTCATTAAGTTTTGAGTATGTTTCTGTTTTTTCATCGTAACTTAATATATCTGATTCCATTAGTAATACGGTTTTATTATCTAATGTTTCAGCAACAATACCGATTGGAGTATATTTACAAACACCACCGAAATCACTTTGGTACGATTCGTTCAAATTAAATTTCAATTCCTTGTTTACATCGATACCAATACCAGCTTTAATGTCATTCAATAACTTACTGTTTAATTTATCGAAAACACCATTTTTAATACCTTGCTCAATAATAGATGATGGTTGATTGAATTCAGATTCTAATTCTTTAATTGTATCTTCTGGATTTGGGTGACCAGCTTTCTTCAGATTCAATAAATGTTCTTCCTTACAAACATTGATTAAACAATTCAAATCAGCGGTGGTTGCTGCCTTTTTACAGAAATCAAGTACTGTTTTTAATTCAGCATCATCAACAGCAACTGCTTCAGCTCCAGTTATAAAAGCTTTAACTTCCATCATTGGAGTTTCACTTTCAGATAAATTTTGATATGTCTTTTTCAACAATTCTGAACCTGCCAATGTATTTGCTTGTGCATCACGTATATGTTCAACAATTGTATCAACAATAACTGGATAACTTTTTGGTCCAAGTATTTTTTTATTTAATTCTTTTGGGTCCATATGTTTTATAAATTTTAAATTTTAATATTTGTTTATTTACTGATTAAACACTAAATACAAAAAAGATTCACGTATACCGAAACCTAAAAGAGAACCAAGTACGGTTAATATTAAATCAATATTATCCCAGTTACCACCGTATTCTTTATCTTTAAATTCTAAAGCACCACCAACAGTTAAACCTACAAATAACGCGCAATATAAATTACAAGAAAAATAACCAAGCAATATACCACCGGTAAAATGTTTATATCGATTACTTTCCTTAAACCAATCAAAAAACTTTTTCATAAACAATTAAAAATTTAAACGTTTAACACCAAGCATAAAAGCTTCAACATCTTTATCTGTTACATCTTCGCCTGCTCGCTTATCAATTATATATCGTGTTAATGGTTTAACAATTGTTTGATATATCATTTTATTCCAATCAACTTCAGGTAAATTAGGAATATCACATATATCATAATCATCTGGAACACCAATAACTTTATAATCTTTATCATCGCAATAATAATATTGCATCTTTTGACCTTCGAATGCAGGTCTGTATTGATTTTCTAAACCGTTTTGTTTTATGAAATTATTCCAAGATAATGCTATCTGCATTTGAATATGAGTTTTATCCGATACCCATAAACCATTAGAATTTAATTTCATATTTGAAAGACCACTAACAGAGCTAATAAGATATACTAATTCTTTATCTTTCTTGAGCTTAATATAATTAATGATTTTAAGTAATTCAATCCTAATTTGTTCATTAGTGTAATTGTCTATCAAATATTTATCAATTAACTTGCTGATGATTTTTTTAGCTTTTTCACTCATTGAACCCTTTTTCAATTCGACACCTTGGAATTTGAATTTGGTTTTATGATAGATTCCGTCAGATAAGAACGGAGTAGCTATGTATTTTTTCTTCTTTATAAATATCGATTTACCTGTTGTTATTTCGTGTGCCATTTTCAAGAAACCCTTGCGAGCATTTCGCTTTTCACAGTCAGCATCTATAGTTTCTTTGATGATTTTATTTATGAACTTTTCAGCAAGAAACATCGAGAAATCACCTAATTCTTTTTTACCTTTTTCTGGTTCAATCTCAATTGGTAATGGTAAACCGATTAAATCATAAATTAAATCCATTCTTAAATAACGTGAATCAGTATCACCGTAACAACATAGGTCATCTTTTGTATCTGGAACATATTCCGAATAATTTCTAATATCTTTTAAATCGGGATAGAATTCACGAAGTGTTTTCAAAGTTTCTTCTTTCTTATCTTCATCAGCCCAATGAACAAAAAAATTATTGATAGCTCTATCAACAATGATTGCAAACCATCTACCTGTACATGTAATATCTTCAGCAATATTCGTATTATGTAAACTAAAAAACTTTGATGCTGAAGTACCATATAATGAGTTAGCGTTACGTTTCACAACAAGCTGCAACTGTTCATATTCATCATGAACATCTTGTAATTCATGCAATAAATCTAATTTTTCCTTTTCCGACATTGAATCAACATCAGCCATTTTTGCATGTACTTCTTCAAAACGCTTTGAAAATAAATTTCCAGACATATAGGTAAATTAATTAAAATAGGAAGGAACGCCTATTAAAGCATTCCCACCCACCAAATTAAACATATAAAAAATCAAATAATATTATATATCATTTAAATAATCATCGAGATTATCTATGCTGTCTATTGTTGAATCAACAACTGATGAATCGAATGGTAAATCATTTGATTCCTCTATCTTCGAACTTAAACACCAAATAATAGCGCCTGCGTGTCTTGCACCGAAAATTACTTTTTGTTCTTGTTCGTTTGTAAAAATTGTAAATGTTTGATTTCCAGTTATTATGAAATCACTCTTCAAAATATTGAATGAGAATGATTTTTCTGGGAAAAGTAATTTACTTTCTGTTTCTGAATTGATATCAAATTCAACAATAAAAACTTTATCGTTAACGACAACCTTTTTATTTTCAACATCAAGTTTAAATGACAAATACGCTGTATTGTCGGCACTTGATTTGTGTAATTTTTTGATTAATCGCTTAATTTCTTGAATTTGATTATCACTCAAAACAAATTCACACATATCATTTGAAGGTGTACATTCCTTAATAACTGCAGCGTAATCATCAATCTTGTTTGATATCAATTCTTCAGTTGTTAATGTAAAAGTTGTTCTTAGTTTGTTTGAGCCTTCTGACTGTCCAATAATCGTAATAGCTGCTGCTTGATTCTTTTTGTTTTCACTTTCAACAATCGTAAAAATCAAATCAACTGTATCAGAGGTGTGAACAGACAAAAACTTTTTGAACAAATCACCTTTCAAAATATACATATTGAATGGGTCGAAACTTGGTATTTCTTGTAATTCTTCACTGTCTTCTGATTTTTGAATAAAGTTAATCAATTGTGAAGTCCATAGTTTCATAAATGATTTAGTTGCTGAAAAACTACAACTACGAACAAAATCAGTAGAGAATTCAAACATTAATTGATTATCAACAATTAATGATTGTTCCATCAAATTACGAAAAACATTAAGTTTAAAATTAGAAATTTTAATTTCCATAAGTTATTAATTTAAAATATTATTTGAATTATCTATATGTTATATCCATAAAAATTGGAGAAAATAAATCGAAATTTTCTCCAATTTTTAAAATTATTAATCCATTGGATTATTTTCAAAATAAACCTTACATAAATTATAAATTTTGTAATCGGTCTTAGTGTGACAATATCTTGCGAATTTTGTATAGAACAAATATAAAGACTTGATATTGAATCCTTGTCGTTTAAAGATTCTACCAATTGAAAGATAATTGTAATATCTTCTTGGTTTCATCAATGCTTCAATAGTGTCAAGAAATTGTTCTGTTGGTAACGCTTCATTCAAAGGTACGAACTCAGGTGTAATCTCATTAATTAATGGAGTATCACTTGAAATAACGATAGAATGAATCCAATTATGATAACCTGGTTTTTCACCAACAAGAGTTACTCTTTCTTGTTTTTGTGTCTCATAATAAGTTCGTTCCTCATTGTTTATGTAATATATTGCCTCCCTGTCTTCATAGCTTGGGTTAATAACAAATTGCCATGGAACTCTTTCAAGAACAATATGTTTATGGAAATCAATATTATCAACAACTACGTCTTCTTCAAATGGTTTATAGTTGTAACCATCCACGAAACATTTAACATGAATTGTCGAACCGAGATTAATTTCTCTTGAATAAAACTTGCTACCATTCACTTCAAGAGTAGCGAAATTTGGTTCATGAGTAATATTGAATCTCGCAATATCTGGAACAACTTCTTCCATATTGAAAATTTCAACATAATCATCTTGAAGCTCAATTTCTTTGTTTATGTTCTGTTTGTTATCAGCTTTAATATTTATGTAATATTTACCTGCTGGAACATTAATGGTGTCGCTATTACCAATCTTGATTGTTTTCTTTGTTTTATCTTCAACAATAGAAATATCAACGTTTTCCATCATTTCTTTTGTTTCGTCATCAACAACAGAAACAGATAACTTTGGTAATCTCCAATTTGGCAATTCAAGGAAATATTCGTAACCACCTCTTTCAGATAAATTTAAAACTAAATTTTCGAAAGTATGTGTTTTAAAACCAGTATTGCTAACCGAAACATTTATGAGTTCACCAGCGTTGAAAGATAAATCTTCCAATTCAGCCATGCTAACTGTTTTCTCGTATGCTTTTGTCTTAACATAAACGGAACCATCTTTTATTTCTTTTCCGGTTTCTTTGTCAACAATTCTCAATCTAAGTTCAACTGGAACCAATTCAAGATTTAGATTTGTTATGCCTTCACAAACAACTGTTTTTTCGATTTTAGCGAGATTGATATTTTTTGGTATAATAGTAACAGTATGACTTGAACTGTAATACCATTTAAAAACATTCGAAATATCTTCTGTGTTTTTCTTGATACCATCAATTAAAAATTCAAACTCTTCATTATTTGGTGCTACTGTTATGTGGACATTGAATAATGATGGAATTAAGTTTGTATCAATTGTTTTTGGTTCATTTAATTGCTCGATTACACCGGTAGCTGTATCGTAACCTTTTGATTCAATACGATATTCTACTCGTGATTCTTCGTCAATTTCAAATGGTTCGTTGTTATTTACCAAAACTTCTGTTCTTTTATTAACTGAAACATAGATATTTGGTGTATCTTCTGTTTCCGAAATAATAGTTCCATTTGGTGCTAAATACTTAACATTAAATGTAACAGGATATTTCTTGATAACAATTATTTCATCTTTGAAATCAACCAATAATTCTTGTGAATCGATTAACTTATATGTTTTAACAACTTCTGGTTGTGAGCCGTTAAGCCAATAACACTTAACAACAACAGTATCTCCAAATTCAAATTCAAAGTTTTTCCGTAATGCTGTGTAAGTTTTTTGCTTTCCGTCGTTCAAAGAATATTCAATAGCTATTTGATTATTCTTCCAAAGTTTTGTTAATTTTTCACCAAGTTTTACTGTACATTGACCTTTTGTTTTAGTCATTAATACAGTTAATGGTTTTTGATTCTTTTCAATCGTAATATTATTGATATAAGTATCGCAATATTTTGTGATTACTTTTATACCAACTCGTTGACCAAGTTCAAACTCACCAACAGAACCAAAATTAGTTTGTTTCCAATCAGAAGTATTTGGTTCACTAATAAATAAAGTACCACCTGGTAAATTTTTATCATCGTTAACAGTTAATACTTCAGTATTTGTTTGATATTTTTTATCGGAAACTGTTAAAACATAATAAGCACCATTTTTGTTTTCAAAACCTAAATCGGTGATAGAAAGTAAATTTGTTTCTATCTTTTCCAACTTTTTTTCAATGGTATCTTTTCCAACTATTTGTTGGATTTTGCAATTTTCGTTGATTGCTTCAGACACATAAAGTAATGGTAATAACGTATCTGCTGGCATTATTTTTCCAACAAATAATTTATAATCTTCAGAAGATTCAATCAATCGAAATTTAAACACTTTTTCCATATTGTCTAAATTTTAGATGTTAAAATAATTCAATAATATTTATTGATAAATTATTCATTTGAATTTTTTAAATCTTCATCTTCAACTGGAGCTATGTTCTTTTTGGTTTTGGTTTTGGTCTTGATTTTGTTTTTGGTTTTGGTTTCAGCTTCAGTTTCATTTTCAATTGCCTTTTCAAATTTTCCACCAGAACCGAAGCCACCAACACGTTTATTTCTGTATTTCAAAACTGTTTTGTCATTTTCAAATTCCTTTAGTTCAACATATTCAAGGTTATTGATTGGTTCAGCTTTTTGTAAAACTACTTGAGCAATCTTTTGTTCAGATTCCAAAATAATACTATTTTGTTTTAATAGAATTAATTGAATTCCAACACCATAAGTATAGTTCATATCAACTGTTCCATGTACAACAGTAAAACCATTTTTGAAATTACTTGATTTTGAACGTACTTCTAACCAAACACTTTTACTTAATAGAAATCCAATACCTGATGGAATCTGACAATTTTCAAAGATTTGATAAATTGATTTGTTTGTACGCAAATCAGTTTCAACTCTCATCAAAACAGCATCATTTTCAGAAATACCATCGCAGCAATTATATGTGAATTCTGAAATTCTATAATTAATTGTTTCCGAAGTATTTACTTGTAGATTCATATACATTTCACAGTTAGCCTGTAAAAATGCAGCGCGGAATGCTTCTGTATCATAAGGCATATACAAATCGGAACCAATGTTATAATTAGTTACGGATTCATCACGTGATTGTAAACCAATTGGTTGTTTTACATCAAAAAACTTTGTAATTTTAATTTTTTCCATATAATTTTTCTTTTAATATTTGAATGTCTTTAAATAATTGAAACATGTGACCTTTGAAAATTTTTCTTTCAGCCAATAGTTTCTTTTCAATTCTCGTAAATAAGAAATCTTTACTTACATCGTATATTCGACCCATAGGCGATAAACAATATCCCAATTCCTTATACTTTTCCCATTTTTTAATTTCTGATTCTTTTACCGGATAACCCAGTTTTTCATCAATTTCTATTTCATCTATTAAAGCTTCTGGAGAAGTTCCAACAGTTAACATAGAATTCGGATAAAGTGAACCAAAATCATAACCTGAAACACTACCAACAATTTTAGCTGTCGGAGTTTTAACATAACCACCAACATAAGGTCTTGGTTCCAAATTAGAAAATTCTGATTTTAACAAAAACAAATTATCTGAAATCAACTCTTTGTACACAAGTGCTTCGGAAATTGAATTCTGAGATATTTGTTGAAAAGGTATTCCGTTATAATAAGATTGGAATAATTCTGTTTTCAGTAGATTACAATTTTTATGAATCAACATAACCAGAATTGTATCGACTAAAGCATATCCAACAAATCTCAAATAATCTGTTTCATATAATGTACGTAAGTTACCGGAATAAGTTACTTTCTTAAGACCTAAAATTAATTCAGCAATTGAATCAAGATTATATTTTCCAAGATTATTATAAATCAAACTATCTTTGAATAATTGCATGTAATCAATTATTACACGATGTGCTGGTGTTTTTAAAGAAATATGATTAGCCAAATTTATTTCGATTCGTTTATTATTAAGTTTTCTATTTGGCGAACACCGCTTAATATCAAGACCTAACTTTTCACAACGATTAGAAATATATCTCCAGTCATATTTTAAAAAGTTCCAACCAATTATGAAATGAAAATAATTTCTGTAACAATCAAGAAAATAATTTAACATTTCTATTTCGGTATCGAATATTTTTATATTATAGTTAAATTCATATTCGTTAAAATAATTACCAAGTGATTCCTGAAGTACGGAATTTATATAACCTTTATCTAAATCATTAAAATCTGGGTAATTTTGATTCTTAACTATAAATAACAAAGTGTTTAAATTCTGGTCAGTAAAAGAAATACTTCGAATAGGATTTTCGGTTTTTTCCTCATCTGAATATCCATATTTTTCAGTTACATCTATTTCAATATCGACCGAATATACATTCGGAAACCTTAAAGCATTTATTTCTTTACCAATTTCCGGAAAAAACTTAGGTATTTCGTAACCTAAAAAATAGTTGATATTATGATTATCGAATTTTTTTGATGGTTCTGTTTTTAACGATTTACCATAAAAAGATGATAAAATATTATTTTTATTTGGGTCTGAATCAGAACATTCAACAAAGTTATGATATTGTCGAACATATCTTTCCCCATCTTTTATTATTACTTCATTATCAAAATTTATCGTTTTTATACCTAATTGACCGTTTTCTTCCACATAACTTATATCTATGGAATCCTTGTTTTGTGTGATATCAATTAACATATAATACTTTTATTTGTTTTCTTTTTGGTGTTCCATTATTTTATTGTAACTTTTTTCATCATGTTCATGAAAATTACCATCTTCGCAAAGGTTTACAATCTTGGTTTTTTGTTCTTTTATTTCCATAATTTATCAATTTAAAATTAATATTTTATTTTTCCAATATTATATATCCAGCAAATCAAAATAATATAAGAAGATATGAATACATAAAATGAATGGTTCAAGATACATTTGAACCATTCATTTTATATTTTAATAATTACCAATTATTAATATTCAGTAATACCATCAAAATCAATAAAGTCAACTAAAACATCTAAAAATTCTGTTTTATTTGCTGTAGCATATCCAAGCTTTCTTACTGTATCGAAACCACTAAAATTGCGTAATAAACCATTAAATTCATTAATATTATCAATTAAATCATCTGACATAGTTATATGTAAAGCATTAGCTGTTTCTTTTACATCTGATTCAAAATCTTCACAGTCTTCAGCTGTTGGAATTGTTTTGGTATATTTATAAACGAAGCCCGCTAAATTATAATATTGGAAACCAAAAGGTAAAATATCATCTTCACTTACTTGTTTATTTGTTAATGCTTTATATGTATCTATTGTAAATGAAACAAAATCAGTAAGTTCCGGTATTTCTAAATCACTTCCAGTTAATCCACCTAAAATTTCTAATGTATAAGTAGCAATATTTGCTTTATTATTATCAAGAACAAAATCAATTAAAAAGTTATATAAATCTTGTTTTGAAGGTTCTGCTGGAGCCTTAAAACCTTTCATTTTTAATCTTCCATCAGATGCATAATCAGCAAATATTTCCCATAACTTATCAACAACTTTAACTGTTGGTAAAAATACTTTATTTTTTAGACATAATTGTTGCGTAATTTTAATAGAATCTGCTTCCAGTTCAAAATTAACATCATCTTCCTCTAAACCAGCTTGTCTCATAATAGAAACTACAGCTAGATTTAGTGCTTGCCATTCCTTAATTTTCCCAATATTAAGTGTTTTTAATTTATTGAGAACTAAATTAAATTGATTCGCGTTCATATTTTCTATTTTAATAAATTAAACATTTTCACAGTTGATTTGAAATTAGGTCCAAAAACATAACCACAACGAACAGCAATTGCTTTTGTTTTCGCCATTGAGAAGGTACCGTATGTTTTATAATTAGCGTAAATTGCTTCAGCCAATAAAGTAATATCGGTACCATCATTAATCTTTCGTAAACTAATACCTTCAAGTGATTCAAGATATTCAACTAATTTTTCTAATTTTAAATCAGTTCCTTGGAATTCACCTACATTATATTTATCGCATAAAGCATCAACAATAGTTTGAACTTGTTTGTTATTCAAACCATATTCGGTTGCGTCATTAACTAATGTTTCAACATCAGCTCTGTTTGAACATTTACCGATTCCTGTTTTTATTCTATTTAAAACAATTTCTAATTTGTTTGTTGCCATAATATTTTAAATTAATTTATATCCGTAATAAGTATCGTGCAATCATTTAGATTCAATCCTGATTTTATGATTATTTTATCTTCAAACAATCTGACATCAAAATCGATTTTATAATTATTGTAAAAACCTTGTACCAAACAATTTGTTGTTTTCAAAGAATGTGTTAATTCATTATCACCTTCTACAAGATTTTGATTTAAATATATACGCGTGTTGTTAGTTAGCTTATAATTTATATCATTTAATCGGTAAAATAATGTATTGTTCAAAAGATAAAATCTGTTGTTTTCAGACATTTTAGATTCATCATTAACAGACATTACTTCAGATGTTAAGTCCAAATCATTATTGATAACATGCTGTTTACCATCATTTTTTGTTATTACAACAGAATTTGGTTCCTTTAAAACACTTGGTATATTTGCCCAATCATCTATAGAATTAAGCGTATATTTACCATTAAAATATTTCCATTTATCACCAGTAAATATAACTTGAATTCCTAAATCTTTGATATCAACAATATTTCCTGGTTTACTAAATGTTTCAGAATTTAATCTATCAAGTAATGTTAAATAATCAGTTATATCTTTTATTTGGTGAACGATATATCTTAGCGATAAATCATGCAAAGGTACTGGAGTATTTATATCGTTATCGAAACAATAATAAATTCCAAAATTTGCCTTGTTACCTGTACCTATATTTACATTAGAATCTGGAACAAAGAAAATAAGACCTGTATATCTATATTGTTTTGGTAATTCTTCATCAAGCTTTGCTAAACTTGATACTAAATACCTACAATCAATTGGTATTGGTTTATTTATTTTTATTGATGATGAAATTCGTTTTGGTTCCCCAAAATTCATTTCAGATATATATTGATTACTCATGTCTTATAAAATATAATTTTGTTTCTTTTTCGAAATAACCCAAATAATAACGATTCAAATTATATTCAATATCATCAACTGTTATTGAATTTTTTAATTCAAACGCATGTATTGATTCAGTATATTTTAAATTGTTCGATTTATCGTAATATGCAGCTCTCAATTCACCTTTTAAATTTTTAATCGGTATAGCTACGTCAATAATACATTTTGTATTTGCTGGTATCAGAATAAAATTATGTTTCGATAAATTTCCAGTTGGTGTTACTTCGTCTATTAATGATTCTACAAAACCACTGAAAAGATAACAAGTTTCAAAAGAAATATGGGAATGTATATCTTTGGTTATATCTGTTTTCAAAACCCAATTAGGATTTTCAATTTGTGAATCTTCGTTTCTTGTATCTTTCTTTATACTTTTAGCTTCAGTGTATATTCGTTCAAAAAATATTTTATTACTTGAGTTCAATTGAAAATCAAATTCAAATTTCTGAACTGTTTCGTTTGTATCTGTTGCTGTTACTGCTTTAACAACTTCCGAATTATCAGCATTATAAATTAATAGTTGCCCAGCTTTAGTTGATACTCTATCATTCGGATTTACGTGAATCTCAATATAATAATGATTTGTCAATGTTCGTTGAGCATCATCAAAAACTAGATATTTGTTTTTTCTTTTTGGTGTCTTGTTTTCATTAATAATGACATTTACTGAATCTACAGTGGCATCAATGTATTTTGGTTTTATTCTTGGAAACAATAAGATTTCCAGAACTTCCTTAATTGATTTGTTATTTATGTTTGTTACCCAATCAAAAACAAGTGATTTACCAAACATTTTAACAAGCGGTGAATCATAACTGGAAACCTTGTCAACATATTCTTTGTTAGCAACGAATTCTTTAATTTCATTATAATGCTGATTACCAATATCTTCTGAATTTATTGTTTCTTCTGGTGTATCAACACGAAGATTCTTTATTCTGTTACCGGTAAAATCAAGTGATTTGTATATTTTTTGAATGAATCCCATAATAATCTATTTATTACAAAAATAATTTGTATTTTTTATTTGTTTGAATCCAACTTCACGATATAAATTCGGTAAAATTTTATTATTCATTAAATTTTTTGTATATTCATCAGGCATGGAATAACTACTTTTATATAAAATAGTTGGTTTAGTGCCGTAATGACTTTTCCAATAATATAAAAGTTTTCTTCCGATACCAGCCTCCCTATATCCTTCATTAACATAAAGATAATCAAGAGTATAAAAATAACCGTAATCGTATAAAAGTTTAATTACTGAATCATATACTGCTTTGCCATCAAGTTTTTCATCAAAGTTTGAATACTCTAAATTCTCTTTTAAAATTATATGACCGACTTCCTTATTATTTAATATTGCCGAAATACGTATTTCATCAGAAAATAAAACAGTGTCTTTTCTTTCTTTGATAATTATTTTTTCCATGCTATTTTACGTTTATAATTCCAGTTAATCTTATTGGTTTTTCGTTCGAATAAAAGCTGATTTCATATGGTTTTCCACCCTCGTTATCAGGTAGTATGTCACCATTTCTGTTTTCTAAATCTTCACGTATTTTTATTTCAGCATCAATTATTTCTTGATTTGATAATTTAGAAAAACCTGTTTCTTCATCAATTACATTTTCGCCTGATTCATCAAGAACAAAATCACCTTTTATTATTTGAAACATAGGGTTTCTGATTTCCGTATAAATAATGACAGAAGCTGTATCTTTAAAATCATAACGGTATGTTTCTATTTCTCCGGTTATAGTTGTCCAGAACTCTTCGTTTTCAATTGGATTTATACCTGGTGAACAGTCTTTTAAAGCGTAGTACATCTTCAAATTAACCATGACAACATCACCAGCTTGATAAGGTTCATTCTCTACCCATGGTTGAACAACCATTCGAGCAACTGATTTTTTCCAATCTTCTAACCTTGAACCATCACCGTTATCCAAATAATATTCAGCTGCATCTTCCTTAACCCAAACACGTTTATGTTGATAAGCGTATTTGTTTTTCAATGTTGTCAAATCTTCAACTGTTTCAACCATTGAATCTTTAACAAGTGGTCCGCTATAATTTAATTCTAATTGAGCAATTTGTGGTTGTTCTGTATATACTTGCGTTCCTGATGGAAGATTCCAACCTTTACGAAGTTTACTATATTTTTTCATATATTTTTATCTTTTATAATTTATATATGAATGGGACTGGAAATTAAAAATTTCCAGTCCCCATTTACCCTTTAAATTGAGTTTTTCAATCTTTAAAGTCTATTCATTAAATCTTCAACAGTATATTCATTTGTTAATGATGTATCAATTGAATCTACTGGCATTTGTTGAACAGCTTGTTGAACAGCGTACTGAATTGGCATACCATCAGCTACCTGTTGCATTACTTGCTGTTTGATAACTTGCTTTTGTTGTGGTTTTGCGTTAAGCTCAGCAATAGCTGCATTTAGTGCTTGAGAAATTGTTGCACCTTCAGCGATATTTGCTTCGATGTCAGCATTAACCTTTGCAAGCATAGCTGCTTTGTTTGCTCTTCCAGCTGCACTTAAGTTCTTGTAAGTTCCTAACTGAGCACGAAGTTTCTTAATCATCGCGTTGTTTTTAGAAATCATACTACGAACAGAAAGCTTCTTGTTCTCAGGTGCCATACTCAAATCAAGTAACAATTGGTCACCGCGTTGAACGTATTTACGTAATTCTTTACGTAAAGCTGCTTTACGAGCATTAACCTTATCGGTTCCAGAAGTAATTTGTGCATTCAATACATCAACAACATCAGGGTTCTTCATTGTGCTAAATACTTCTTTTGCTGCTGCTTTTTTACCTTTCTTGAGTAAAGCCATACCCATTGTGTATGCTGTTTTGTCTTTACCACGTAAACCAGCTAAAGTATTTTTACGAACTTGTTGAGCTGCTGCTGCATCTGCATCCATATTATCAATACCCGCTAAAATGTCTTCTCCAAATTGATTTTGAAGATATTGACTTTGTTGAGCTTCAACACCTAAAGTATAAGCTTGAGCATCAAGAGCATCGCGTTTCTTCTTCAAAAGAGCTAATTTAGCTTGTGCTTTCTTCTTCAATTCAGCTTTTAAACGAGCTGGAGTACGACGTTTGTTTGCACGTTCATTTACTTTCTTTTGACGTTTAGCTGTTTTTTCTTCAGCTGGTCTAACAGCGCTATCAGCCACCATAACAACTAAATACATTCCACCAGGAATTTTATATTCCTTACGAACTGCGGTATCAAAATTAACAAGAACAGATTTGCCACCAACTACTTGGTCCATTACTTCTTGGTCTGCTGCTGGTTTTTCAGGCAATAATAAAACAGTAATTACGTTACCAGCATTATTGAATTTTTCTGCATCAGCGTCTGAAAGACCACCAACGAAATTCTCAATATCTTCGCGTGCCTTAACATTCATTTCAGGGAAATTCTTGTAACCCTTAATTTGGAATAAGTTGGTTTTCTTTAAACCTAAAGCACCACGTTTTGCTGTTTTAAGTGTCCATAAAATAGATGCTAAACGCGCCATAACGTCTGGACGCTTAATGATTTGTTGTAACACTGTTGCACTGATTCCGTGACCAGCTAACACTTTTCTTGGATTCTTAAGAATCTGCTCAACTACCTGAGCAAGGAATTCTTTCTTTGTCATGATTTTATAAATTAAAAATTAAACATGTTTTGTCATTGCGTTTCTCCAATTTCTTGTTAGGGGTAGGTTATCGGATATATTCGAAATTCACCAATAACATAAATCCCAAGTAGACGACTTATGTGACAATTTATGAATTATATATTATTTATTTTCAAATTAAAAATTTCGCTTAACAGCATCGGCTAAATCTTTTATGTTTGTTACATAAACATCCATATCAGCGTTTTTATCAGCATTAACTCTCAAAGCATTAACAGCTGACAATATTTCACTTAACAACGCCTTCATATCTGTTTTACTTCGGTCAACATTTCCTTCCTTATCAAATACAACACCGTTCTTTTCAGCTCTTTGTTTATCATTTACACCGAATGCTTCAGCAACTGTATTTGTTAATTGAGCGTTTGCTTTTTGTTGCTTTTCTTGATACTCAACTATTGTTGAAATTAATTGTTCAATTTCAGCAATACATCTTTGCAACTGTTCCGCTGTTCGAGCATTTGATAATAACATCAAGTTCTTTTGTAACATTGTTGCTTTTTGTAACGAGATTTTATTTATCGTTTTAACAATGTTATCAAGGTTTTTATGTGTTCTTGTTAACTGATTATTGATTGTATTCCACTTAACTTTATCTGATAACGAATTCATTAATTCATTTACCTGACCAGCTAAATTCTTTTTATCATTTGGTGCTGAAATTTTATTGATATAATCAAAGAACTTAGATATGTTTTCACCGTGTTTTGGGAAATACTCTGAATTTACATTTGAGAATCGATTAATTGAAAGTATCATCATTCCAATAAAATCATTTAGAATTCCTTTAAATCTCAAATAATCTTTCCAATAACCACTTAAGAATTTATTTGCGCTTAATCCGTTCATCGATTTAACTAAGGAACCAAATGCGTTACCAATTCTTTCGATTCTATTTGTACCTGAGTTATTATCCATTCCGAACCAACCATTCTTAAATGGATTTTTTACCTTAACACCATTGAAATTCCATACTTCATCGTCTGAAGCAATTATTGTTAATGGTTCAAGTAATCCTTGTAATAATTTACCAATGTTTCTACCAACAGCACCAAATACTTTATCATCAATTTTCTTATAACCAACGATTTCCATTTTACCGGTTCTTTGATTATATCTCCATTCACCAATTTTCATGTTAGCGTATGATTCAACAATATCAAGTAACCCTTTACTTATTGAAACCAATTTCATCAAGGAATTCAATGCTGGAGCAATTGATTTTAATTTATCTGAAGCTTTATTTATTGGGTCAACAGTGGCATCCAAGAATTTATTAACTAAAATTCCAAAGTTATTTAATGAATCTCTTCCGATTTGCATTGTATCAATAGCTTTGAAAGCTGCTGCAACTAAAATACTTGCTGTTGAAATAACTACGAGTGCTGTTGCTTTTAACGCTGCTTTACCAATAGCAATCAAACCAACTTTATCAAAAGAATCTATTAACGAAACGATACTGTTACCAAATGATTTTATCTTGTCTTCTTTTATGTTTAACGCTGATATCAAGAATAAAGCTGAACTTGTTAATATTGAAACTCCAGAAATTACGAATAACATTCCTGCTTTAATAACTGCTTTTCCAGCTGCTATCAAACCAATTTCATCGAAAGAATCTATTAATGAAACAATGCTGTTACCGAATGTTTTTATCTTATCTTCAGAAACATTTAATTCACTTATTTTCTGTAAAGCATAAGCTGTTAATGCTGATGTGATAGCTACTGCTAAAACACCTACAGCACCTATAAAAGCTGGAACAGCAATAAACGAAGCTGCAGCCATTCCAAGAACTAAAGTTGTTGTAGCTAACATGAACCCAATGAATGGTAATGGTTGAATATCAATATCCATGATTTTACGCATCGCATAAGCTAAGATAACTCCAACTGCTGAAACAACTAATAAAGGTAAAGCACCTTCCTCTATTTGAGTTTTGAACTCACTTGCTAATACTGATAAACCAATAATTATTCCTGTTCCAATTGCGAAGGCAAGCATTTTCTCGATATCAATTGTAACATAACTTAATATGTACCAAATAAGTCCTGATATCATAAACATTCCACCAACCAAATAGAATAAAGCTTTTGAACCTTCTTTTATTTGATTCTGTAATTCGCTTATAATATACATGATACCGATAAATTCTAAAGTTGAAACACCAAAGAAAAGTAACTTATCATAATCAACATTTACTTTATCAAGTAGTTTTAAACAACCAATCAAACTAACAGTTCCAAGAACTAACGCTGCTGTTGCTTTAAGTAAGTTTGAACCATCAACGTTATTTTGAAGATATGAAAATTCAAGAACTAAAGCACCCATGAATAATACTAATTTCCAAGCATTATCCCAATTTACTTCAGAACAAGCATCAACAGTTAACAGTAATATAGCGACACCAACACTGAATCCTAACATACCACCAACTGGTTGACCATTCATCTTTCCTTTGGTAAGCAAACTTGGTGCAGCAACAGCAAACGAAACAGCACTGATAAACATTAAAAGTAAAACAGTATCTTTCCAATTTACTTCGTGAATCGCATCAACAACCAAAAGTAAAATTGACAAACCCATAGCGAAACCAAACATACCTTTCATACTAACGTTTCCGCTGAAAATCATGTTCATTCCACCTTTACCAAGTCCACCTCCTGAACCCATTATTTTATTCGCTATGAGCATAACTAAACTTATGCCCAAAACAAATCCAGCAATCATACCTAACGCAGCACCCCAGTTAACTTCACCAACCGCAGCAACAGCGATAATCAGAATACTTAAACCCAACGATAGTTTCATGAAATCATTTCCAGCTGAACTTTTAGGATTCAACATGTTTCCACGATTCATTATTCGCATGGTTAAAGCTAAACCACCCATGAATACCAATAACATCGAAGCTTTAGCAAAATCAACATTTTTGACACTATTGAGCGCTAACACCAATATTGATAAACCAAGTGCTGCTGTGAAGATACCACCTACAGATGATTTGAATACCGTTTTCTTACCAGCAAAAGCATCAGATAAACCTTGTTGATTTCCACCAAATAATTTAAACACAGCCATTAATGATGTTACGAAAACCAAGAATTTACCTAAAGCACTCCAAGAAACATTTTTAATTAACAATAAACTACCGACAAATATACCTGTAGCTAAACCGATATTTAAAATTGCTTTTGGAAGTAATACAACTGTTTTTAGGTCACCAAAAGTATTTCGTAATGTTGTCATCACACCAGCTAAAACCCCAATTGCACCATAAAATAATGGATTCACAATTGATAGTGATAACATAACAATCGATAAAGTTAAGCTCGTAAATATTTTGTTAACACCACCAAGTAAGAAAGAAACTGTTTTTAAACTACCGGCAAATATGTTTAGATTTGTAGCTGATAATCGTAACTTTTTAGAATTCTTTTCATCGATAAATGTTGTATAAAATTTTACGAATTCTCCGAAATTTTTTATGAATTTATCCGATAATCTATCTTGTAGTTCAGTAAATGATTCGAGCAATTTATTAAATTCAGCATTACGTGTTTTAACTGATTGCGTTGCTGTTTTATTTGAACCACTTGATATATCAGGAATCAAAAAATAAATATCTCTAATATAATCAAGCGCATCGTTTAATATCATATTAGCATGTAACAAAGCTACGTGGATGTCATTCATTACACGTAACATGTTATCTGTTAATACTGAACTATTGATAGCATTCGAAAACATTGAACCAAGCTTACTTGACATCGTATCAGTATCTTCACCAAGTGGTGTATTGATACTTTTACTTGAATTCAATTTACTTTCGAAATAATTCTTTAATAATTCTCGTATACTTATTAATTCATTTACAATTGGTGTTGAACTTATTTGGTTTTGAACAACAGTTGTATCTGAATTTTTCATACCCAAATCACCAAACATAGACAATAACGAATCATTTATTAAACCCAATCTATTATTAATCGATGTTAATAATGAATGTTTCAATGAATGAAATTTTATCTGATTATTTAAAATTTCTGAAACAGATAAAATACCTGATGTCGCTATCTTTTCAACTGAATCTTTTACAAATCCTAAAACAGATGACATCGATATTTGTTCGTTATGTATGTTGCTTAATATTGATGTAATCGAACTAAAACCAATATTAGCTATGTTTGTTTCTTTTTGGTGCATAAAAACTTAATTTTAAAGTTTCGATACTAACGAAGATAATTTGGTTATTGCACTACGTACAACAACTGTTACATCAGATAACGCATACATCTTACATTCGTATCCGTCATTGATTGCTAACCATAATTGTTCAGCTGTATCGTAAGCAACAACTATGTTTTTTCTAACTATTCCTCGTTTTCCATTTACTTGTATATCAATAGCACCATACTTATCTGAATGTGCTATACATTGTATAGATACACCACGCTTGACTAAACTTGATGTATAACTATACAATGTTTGATATAATTTTTCTTTACCGGCACTCGGAATTTTATTGATAATCATATATTTAAAGTCTTAATATTAGATGGGACTATTAACTGACATCATAGGATTATCTGATAAGAATTTTGTTTGTTCCATTATCTCCTTAAATGTCTTCGCACGATATATATTCTTAACACCATTCACAGAATATTCAAGTTGGAAAAGATAAATACGTGAATTGTAATTTCTTTCGATTCCTTGTTTCTCCAATACTGTTTTCTTTCGTTTATCGTATTCGCCTCTATCAAGAACATTATACTTTTCGTAATATTCATCACGTGTAATATATTCTCTTCCTGAACGTTTGTCACCACCTATAATCGGATAAGCTAAATACATTAAATAAAAGAAATCGAGTTTATCTGTTTTTCCAATTATCAATTCAGCATCGTAATCGTTGTTTTGTAGTTTAATCATATCACGTCTACTTGCTGTTTTTAAAATCTCGATATTATCTGTTACTGGATAACCGAATACTTCATGTGTTACATTATCTTCATCATTTGGTTGCATTGACGAATATAAAGCGTTACCAACTAATCTTAGTTTTCTATGTTTCAATTTATGTAACATATAATATATTTCGTCGATACCACTGTTTTTCAGTTCTTTCTCCCAATTGCGTTCGTATGATTTAGTTAGAATATAAATCATATTTTCGCTTAGCATCTTTAAACTTAAAGTACCATTTGTTATTGTGTATTCATCTTTCGTAAGTTCATTGAGACCATAAACTTTATAACTTCCGTTCATAACAGTATCAACTATTACACGTAACCATTGATTCTTTTCATGTTTGGAAATTACTTCGAAACGATAAATGTTACCATCTGGTGATTGAACAGGTTTTACTTTATAATCACCAGTATTCACTATATCTTGAATTATTTCAAATAACGGATTATTGGTACCACGTAATTGTAATTTGTTTATTGTTACTGAATATCCGGAATTGTAATAATTCGATATTAATTGAGCCAAGAAATTAATGTAAGCATTTTCATTCGAAAAGTCTTTCTGTGATACTTCAACAATATCTTTTGCTCTTGATTCTTGAACATAAACCAAAAGATTACCGTTGTATGTTTTTTCTGAATTTCCGTTTGGTACCGATAACATAATTCTTGTACCCTTGTTAACCTTTAATTTTGTGAAATCAGGTTTGAACACAACAGTAGCTGCCGAAAGTTTTAATGATTTGTTTCGTAACTGGGTTTTGTTTGTATTTCCAATTACACGTAAATCACAAACACGAGGTGAAATCAAACCGTTTGTTTCCTTTTTTACAATTGTTGAAATCTTATTAATAATTTCTGGAATGTTTGATTTTTTGATATTTACTTTTGTTTTGAAATATCCGGTTTTATCTTTCTTAGTTTTAGATGGAATTATCTCGACATCATCTAATGTTAAGTTAACATCTGGAACTTCCTTGATTGCTTCAACCGTTGTAGATACAACCTCAACAGTATTGACATCAGTTAAATCTTTATCAGTTATTTGCTCTAATGTTTCAGTAACCTTTTCTTCCAATTCATCATCAACATTCAAAGTACCTTCAGTTTTAGCAATGTTAACTGCTTGTTGAATTATTTGTTGTTTTGTGAATTCTTGGTAAGTTTTTTGTGCTTGCTGTTGAGCGTTATCGACTATTTCCTTATAAGCGACATTTTGTAATGGTTCAGGTATAACTATTTTATTTTCTTGAACATCATTGGTTTGTTGATTGTTTTGATATTCAATACTTGTTGGCTTACGTTTTTTCTTCTTTTTATTCAAAGAATTAATTATTACCGAATCTGAATTACCCGTATCTTTTTTATTTTTTAATAACAGGTCATTAAAATCTTGATTTAATTTTTCCATATATCTAAGTATTTTCTTTTCTAATTTATATATGAAAAGTGGTGATTAAGAAAGTATTGAAACAATCATATCACCACTTATCCAAATCAATAAAAATAGAACTTATATTTTCTTCGAACCTATTTTACCAAAGTTTTTAGACATACTTGACATCTGTGTCTTAAAGTTCTTTTGTGCTGAAGCTATGTGTTCAGATGCTTCAGCAGTTTGATTCGAATTTTTGTTGTCACCATTCTCTTCTTCAATTATCTCATTCAAAAACGCTACGAAATTGTTAAAAATATAATACGGCATTTTTTCAATTTCTGACTGGTTGTTTGATGTTTTATAACTTATCAAAACACAAGTCTTGTAGAAATCTTTTTGTGAAACAATTGATTGTCGATAAATGAATGTTAACAAAAAACTATCTTTAAATATACCATACCAATATTCGGTATCATTGATTTTACTAATCGAAATATCCTGTAGAATCTGTGTTGGAAATAAATAGTTTTTTCCAGCCACCGGGAAACGTAATCATGGTCTCCTCCGAAGAACCACAGTTTGGACAATCAGTTACAAAAGTTTCTTTGTTATCTAATTTCAATCGATTAACAACTGTTAAATAAGCTCTGAATAACGAATCATTCTTAACAATCGCTTTATACTTAAACATTATATCGCGCATTGTTTCGTTACCATTTAAGAATAGATACGGAGCAATCAATAAGAATTGTTTATCGAAAATCAATTTATCATCCTTTTTATCTTCGTTACCATTGTTCGTATTACGGTAAGCTTTCACAATGTATTTGAAGATTCTTCCTGTTGTTTCTAAAGTTGGAACTCTGAACTTAACCTCGTTATCATCTATATTCAGGGTGAAGATTCTTCCATCGTAAGCTGATAATAACTTATCATTTAATTCACGATAATTCAAAGCATGTGCATCCAAAATTGCATCATATTGTTCTTGACATGTTGTGCAAATTGAATTGATTTTAACAGGAGCATCAGGCAAATAAAAACTACGAATTAACAACAACCAGAAAGTTCTGTGTGCATCACAAATTTCACCTGTGTTTACTTTTACGTTTCTATCGGTATCAAAGATAACAACACATTTTCTAATCAACTCTTCAACAGCAACAATAATTCCTGGTTGGTCCATTTCATTGATTGTTGAGAAGTTAGCAATTTCTTTCGCTGTTGGACATCTATATGCGAATTCCCAAGATTCAGGATATAATGCACCGTGTTGTGGTAACTTTGATTTATCAATTTTGATATAACCATCAAGTAATGATGTCTTTGTTGTTTCTTGAGATTTAACCAATTCAATTTGAGGTTGTTCCACCTTTTCATTGATTACATCGTTGTTGATTGTTTCGTTGCTGATTACATCGTTGTTTTCTTCACCAATTAAATTTTTTAATTCATTTAATTTGTCTTGTTCTTCTTGTTTCATTGTTTTGGAATTTTATGATTATTGATTAAAAAATTCAGATAGTGCAGCATTATCCAACGCAGCATTGCTTTCATTATCTGAAGTTTCATTATTTACTGTTTTATTGTTCTTAAAAATATTTGATAAACCCTTATCCTTATTTTGTCGTAAGTACATGCCACCAAATCTATTTTCATCATATATATCAGTACCTTGAGCTTTCAATAATTTAACAACATATTTTGCTTCGTCTTCGTAATTATTGAAAGTTGGTTTTTCGATACCATTTATATCTACAATTTCAACACCATCTATTATTAGAGCATTTTCCTTTTTTGTAGCTGTCTGTTGCTTAATATTATTTGTAGCTGTCTGTTGCTTAATATTATTTGTTTCCCTACGTTTTTTAATCATAACAAATATTTTATGAATTACTGTTGTTTGAATATATACAAAGTAAAGGAAAAATAATTTATTGATAATATGGAACTGAATAAATCTCAAACTTATTTGTTGCTGCATAATATACGTAAACAAAAAGTTATCAGACAAAAATATAAATTCACAACAAAATTCAAATCGAATTGTTTGAATTGTATGAAACCTATTTATATACGGTATGATGCTTACGGGAGAAAGAATTGTTTTTGTACTGAATGTTTTTCCAAATTTCAAGATAAACCCACTATTGCTCAATACAAATATATTCAAGTACAAAAAGAAAAACAGTTACAATTCATTGAAAACAATATAGAGAAAACTTTGAAAAATAAATAATATGGAATTTAATAAAAAGAATTACACGAATAAAATTAGGAAAACAATACCAAACAATTATGTTAATTATTCTTTGGACGATACAGCACATGCAATTAATGAATTCATTAATTTTATGAATTACTGTTTCCTAACAAAAAATAATTTCTTTGTTGAGAACTTTAACAAGAAACAATTACGAGATGTTTGTTATTACTACAATCAAATGAAATCAAACATACTCATAAACAACAAATCAGATAATACTATTTTTGATAATATAAATTTAGCTGGTATCAAACAACTAAAGTTCATATTAATCAAGAATTTAAATAATAAAACTTACGATAATTTTGAATGGCTTTCAAAGAATGGTTTAACAATCTGTCTAGATTTATTAAATCACTATATGGACAGAATCAAGTAAATAATGATAACAATAATAACTTAAATAATAATAGAATTATGAAACGTTCAGAAATAATTTTGCCTGGTCACTATTGCACTAAGAGTACATTGGATGCTGAAGTGAAACAGATAATAAGAATAATCGGAAAATCACAGCGAGAAGGTTATTGGATAACAGATGATAAGAAGGAAATACCTGAATATATTTTGCTTGATGATTACGTTGCGTTAGATACAGTACCACAAGCAAAACCACAAAGAAAATTCGGTAAAGATATATTTGGTGACTTTAAACCTGTTGAAATAAATGTTACTGAAGAACAGGTGGAAACAGATGATGATTTGGTTTATGAAACTAATCACCAGCAACAAACAACAATACAACGTCAAACAAATGATAACAGTGAAAAGCTGATAGCGTTAACTGATAAGCAATTTGAAGAACTGTTAAACAGACAAATCGTTAAACGCAAAGAACCAACCAATAATGAAAACAATGTAACCAATGATTCGAAACATGAACAAAATAATTACATTGATAAACAAACGTTATCGATTATTTCTAAAGCATCAATTGTTTCTTTGAATGATAGTTACGAAAAGAAATATGGTGACAGACCATACAAGCAAAAGAAGTTATCATTAAATATCGAGTTACCAATTGATTTTGATTTAAATAAACTACAGCAAATAATCGAACTCTTTGAACTTGATGATAAACAAATAGCTCGATATATTGCACACCAAATAAAGATAAATTACGAGGAAATTGCATCTATTGTTTTACAAGCCATCAATGGTATCGATGTTAACAAGGGTAACAATGGCAACAGTATATCGGAAACAAAAACACAACCAAACATAAAACCAAATCATGAACATAAACATATCAATAAACAAGCAAATGTTGAAAAAGATAATCAAGAGGTTATTGAAAATGGTATCAAAGATATAAATAATCTATTAAGTAACTTTTTGGAGAGATAAAACAATATGCTTATGAAATGTTATCAGAAGGCTCAAGAAGGGTGTTTGGGAATAGGCCTTAAATAAGGCCCTTTTTTACCTTTCATTTTAGCACTTTTACTTTAAATTTTTAAATGAATACTAATATTATAAAAATATTATGTTAAATTAGTTTAATTTTAACCATTCATGTTCTGGAAATACAAAATTCGGTAAAATTACGCAAATGAAAAAGTCCTTATAAATAGGCTTAATTTATTTTATTTTTCCGAGCATTTATAGGTATTTTATATGTTTTTATTCATTGGTTTTGTATTTTTCGATAAATTAAATAATTATGTATTTTGGAAATAATAACACCGGAGAATTCGTAAATTTATACAATCAGGAAAATCCGATATTAGAATCAGGAGACGTTTGTTATTGTTGTGTGTTTACTAACGATAACTTCCATAGACCGTTAATTGTTAAAGGTTTGATAGTTAAAGATTCGTTTGTTGATGGTTTAAATAAAATCTATTATATTCGCATACTGGAAATACTCGAATCACCGAAAACAATTCAACAGTATTTTTTCAAACATCCTGTTTCTGTTTACCTATCTACAGATGATAACGTTGTTAAGTCGAAAACAACAAAACAGATAACAGTAGATTTTGATTATAATAAGAACCTGTTTAAGGTTGAAGCGTATTTTACGCGTGATTCAGAAAATAAAATACGTGAATTACGAAAGGAATATATATCTGTAGTTAAACAAGATTTGATAAACATGATTGAAGATATTGATGGAATCTTATTATGATGATTATCTTAAACATGATTGAATCTTATCATTTGAAATTATATGAGCAACAAAAGTTTTGAAAATACATTTACAGATAATGATGATTTCAACATACCTAAGTATGATGACGATGTATCTGTTTCTGAAAACAATAACGTTTCAGCATTAAATAATTCAGAAATAGATGCTGACGATGATTATGAAACAAACGGTAATCAAGAAAAAACAGAATTAAATACTTTTAAAGATTCAGGTGACATCGCATCTAATTTGTTCAATCTGTATCAGGATAAACATGTTTATAAAGACTTTGGTATCGAATTAGATTTAACACGTGGTTTAACCGATACAATGACCAGTCGTTTAAATGCTGGTAAAAAGAATGTATCGATTTTAAACAAGTTACATTTAATAAAATTGGCTGGAAATTATCCTGCCATGGAAACAGATATACCTAAGCACAGTGGTTTCTTTGAACCTAAAACGGTTATTGATTTGTGTATGATGAATCGAAGAGAAGATGCTGTTCGATATGATTTAGATGATTTTGTTTACTGTAAAAACGTTGGTTTACCTATTAACCGATTAATAACTTTACGACGTTTTCCGTTTGCTTGTACCGATAACATTTTTGATAGACAACAGGAATGGCACGATATAGCTCGTATGGTAACATACATGACACAGGAAACGAATAAGATGGAGGAATTGTTATCATTCAGTTACGCTTTACGTTGGAAAGAATTAACAGCTGAAATGGAACAAGCATCAATGTTTGGTGATCAATCAGGTGTATCTGGTTTCATTAAAAATGTAGCAAACTTATTCGATTCAACATTGCAATCAAATGCTGTTTCTGGACGTTCAACTCCAGGTGCACCTATGAATTCATATGACCCTAAATTCGACCAAAACAGGGTTTACGGTCCAGTTGATTCTATTTCACAAACAAACATACGTGATGTCGGTTTAGAATTCAATAAAGATTTCGAAATAACATTTGATTACGAATTACGTTCAATTAACGGTAGAACAGCGGAATATGCTTTCAAAGATATATTGGCAAACATATTAGCTTGTACGTATAACAACGCAAAATTCTGGGGAGGTTCAAGATATTGGGTTGGTGAAAGACCAACGAATTTCATGCACAAAATAGCTTACATGAATTCAGATGATGCTTACAAAATATTCCATAAAGCAGCTGGACAAATCAGAGGTTGGTTGCAAGATATTTTTGCTTCAAAACAATCAGCACTTGCAACGCTTAAGAAAATAGTTAATGGTGCCTTTGCTTTAGCGATGGGTAAAGTCTTAGATTCAGTTGGACGTCCAGGTATATTAGCTATGAATTCTTTGTTATCATCTGAACCTACTGGTAATTGGCATCTAACTATCGGTAATCCGTTTAACCCAATAATGTGCGTTGGTAATTTAATAATGACAGGTGTTGATTTCAAATTTCCAACTGATTCATTGTCTTATGGGGATTTTCCAACGAAGATGCAAGTTGTCGTAAAATTAAAACCGGGTCAACCAAAAGATAGAGCCGGTATAGAGATGATGTTTAATCATGGCAGACAACGATTATACTTTGCACCAAAAGGAGCACAATCAAAATATCTCAAACAAACAAGAAAAGAAACACGTAATTATTCTGATGTATTTGGTTCAAGTGATAATCAACCAATACGTAACTTTTTCGGTATGGAAGACAATGCGCTTGATACAACATTATATGAAACATTTGATTTCGTTTCTGAAGAGACAAGAGGTATATTATCTGGTGGTGCTTTTGCTGAATCAGGCGGAAAAGATTCAGACCCTGAAGTTAATCAACCAAGAACAAAAGGTCCAAAACCAACAACAAACGATAGTTCGGAATTTAATGAATAACGAAAGCTTATTTTTATTTTCCAAACACTTATAAATATATAATAAAATGGTAATGTTATTAAATAATTAAACTTATAAACATCATAAAAATAATGACTACACAAAAAAATCAAACACAATTACTTTCAGAAGTAGGTGTATTATCTAAGCAAGAAAAGAAAGCAATCGCGCAAAGAAAGAAAGAGGAATTAAAGATTGAACTTGCTGGAAATGCAACAAATGCCTTGAGACGTTCAGCCAATGAAAAGCTAAAACATTATATCAAGTCAGCACCACAATATAAAACTTTGAAACAACAAGTTGATGTTATTAAAGCTGAAATACTTGAGTATAAAAAACGTGGGGCTTCAGAACATGTGGAACTATTAAAAGTACAGTTACAAGAGTTAAAAGGTTCAATAAAGAAATTCGAAAACATTGTTAAATCGGAAACAAAAGTTGAACGAGAAGAAACAATTGATAAAGTACATAATTCGGAACGTTTGAAAGAACTACGTGATGAAGCAAAAGCTTTGAAAGATTTATATAACAAGAAAAATCCGAATTCAATCTTAACTCGTTTAAATGATTTACGTAAAAAGATTGATTTCAAAAATAAATATTCAGATAATGTTCAGGAATTGAATTTAGATGAAACAGATGATTTACTAAGCACAGAAGATGCTTATGATGAGTTGATTCATGATATTTCTGAGCTAACTGAAATAGCACCATCACAACTTTATAATCTTCCAACAAACAAGATTATTCAATTAATACGTGAAAACCAAACAGATGCTGATAAGAAAGAACTTGAAGAAATCAAGTTAAAAATTGAAGCTAACAAAATGGATTCAGCATCAGAAATTAAACGTTTGAAAGGTTATCATGATATAACTGATATCATGTATGGTTTGTTTGATTTTGAAATTGATGAAGAGCAACCTAAAGATATGTTGGCATCAGCTAATGTTAAGTACGTTCAAGCAATAGCTTACAACATTTGTTCAAGACAAGGTGCAATGCGAAACTATGAAGACGCAGTATCTTATGGTTTACTTGGTTTAACACAAGCGATAAACAAATGGTACAAACTACAACGATTTAAAGATAGCGCCATAACATTCGATGGTTTCGCTCACAGTTACATTACGAATTCAATTAAACGTGGTTTGTTTGAATTATCATCAGGTGGTATGATTTCTGGTTCGATGCGTGCAACATTAGAACACAAGAGAAGTAAAGCAATCGAATATTGGATGAAACATAATTCTGAGTTAAAGGACATTCCAGAACAATATATTGAGGATATTGTTGATGGTATGGGTTATGGTAAAGTAAACGGTCCAACAACAGAATCAGATTATAACGCAATAATCGGTGGTGAAGATTCAGATGCTGATTTCTGGTCTCGTACTGTAGCTGGTAACGCTAATGAAGAAACTTTAGCTGAAACGAAGATATTATACGAAGATTTAGTGAAATCGCTTAAATCTCTATTCACAATGTTCGATACCAAAGTAGACAAAACAACTGGTATTAAGAAAATAACCGATAAGAAATTATTTGATAAATACGATTATCAGTTGTTCCTAATGTACTTTGGACTTAAAACAAAATACGATACGAAAACAGGTAAGGAAAGAAAGTACAATCAAACAGAAATGGCTGAAGAGTTATCTAAGTTTTATGCAGCAAACGGAATTAAGAAAACATTTTCTCAACCAGCAATCAACGCTCGCATAAAAATGATAATGAGTAAAATCAGCAATGTTATGAAATTATATCCAGAAATCAAACGTGGTTTCGAATATTTATTATATAACGTTTCTGCAAACTCTGAAAACATGAGTAAATTATCTGCAAGTCGTGAAGAATTAGGTATCGACTATGATTTAGCTGCAAAGAAAAACGCACAAGATACGTATAATGAAGCTGTTAACAATGGTAAGAAAATAGCTGAAAATTATGGTAATAATAGTCAAACATTAGATGATGAAATTGCAGATGTATTTACACTTGGTAAGGCAAATGTAAAGTTAACCAAAAAATAAGCAAAAAATAATGTTATGAATATCAGGAATTATAAAAAAATAAATCAAAACTTTCAAGCAGAGAAGTTACGTTCTTTGCTTGAATCTGAAAACAACCAACAAATTGTTGAAAAGGAAGTACCGAAACAATTAGTTGATGAGAAGGAAACAGAGCAATTACAGAAAATTGTTTCGATTAAAAATAAGCAATTTACTTTCGATTGTGGTGTTTCTATGGCTGTTATAACCGAAGATATTAACACCTTATTTGGTCTGAAATATCACTTCGATAAAACAAATGGTATCGAGGAATTTATTGAATCAGTAAAGCAATTTATTGAATCTGCCGGTTATACAATGAGTTCAAATGATATTAGTAGACTTGAAAAACAATATTATAAAGCATCAAAATAACACCGTAATAAAGCATCAAAGCAGCAATGAAAATAGACGAAAAACAAGAGAAATGGTTGGATAATTCCGAAATAGAATTATCAAAAAATATTAAGGAATTATCCAACAATGCTTCGATAAAAAGTAATTTTATTATTGCGGAATTCAATTTTGAATTACTCAAGAAATTCATTATCAAGTTATTAAAGTATGTAAAATACTTACGTAAAACATTTGATACTGAAAATATTATGCACGATGTGCTTACAGAAATTCAAAACAAGAAATTAATAATTCCAATTGAATACAATATACAAATCGGAGAAACAAAAACAAAAGATATTGCTGATTATCAATATCTGGTAAAACGCGAAAACGATTACACAATAGTTTTAAAACGCGAAAAGTATGAACACGGAAATTTAGTTTCTGATGATGTTTGGAAAGTTGGTAATCTTATTGTGTATGTTAAGAAATTTGATGGTACCGTTGTTTATCCAGTTATTAAGACACTGCAAGATTCGATTGAAATAACTTTTAATGATAAGTTAAGCACCAATTACAATGTGTTTATCATGTAATAAAATAAAAACCAAGTATTTTCATACTTGGTTTTTATTTTGTCTCGTTGTTACGATGTTTACGATGCTACTTGATTTTGTAATTGTCACGGAGTTCTTTTTTGATTCTACGCGCAGCTTCTCCGCGACATCCAGCTGCATTTGATAAGAAATAAGCAACTATCATTTTCGCACTATCCATGTAATACATTGCATCAATATCATTTGAATCAATGCATCTCATGGCTTTTAAATACTCTTGCGCATATGGATTGATATTTGACCAATTGTTCATTATATCCAATGCAATTTCAGACAATTTTCTTCTCATAAATCTAATGATATTAATTTATATTTGTTAATAAAATCTTCCAAACTTTCAGCGTATGTACTTATAAGATACATTTTGAGCGCTTTCTTTGATTCCTTAATTCGATTGAAAAAGGCATCAGAACTACAGAATAATTTTGGTTGTGTTTCTTTGTCCAGATTTAAACAAGTCAAAGCAATATTCAAATACTTACTGTTTACTCTTGAAAAGAACAACATTCTTTCAGATTCGTTGTTTATTTTATCCTTGTAAACAATGATATAATTATTTTGCATGGGTTGTTCCAATTTAAAATTACTTGATGTTATTATTTTTAGTTTGAAACCAAATATTTCGTTTATTTGTTTCATATATTTCTTGAAATACAAACCGTGTGAACTGTTATCTTTTGTTCCAGATTCAAATATCCATTGATGCAACATTTCATGCACCAATGTATTAATATATTCAAACTCTGTTCGGTTATATTTAATTGATAAACGAATGATATTTGTTTTATTGTGATAACCTGTAAACTCACCGAAAAATGATTTTACATTGATTAATTTAAATATTGGAATTTCAAGTTTATCATGAAATATAAGCTTATTTATTCTTTTAAATTCATTCGTACACCAATTATATGTTGGTGTGAATTTAACCGAATTATCATAGATTTCATAACCCTTAAAATTACCAATATTTTCAACGTTTATAACGTATTTAGGTTGTTCCATGTGATTTATAAAATTACATTTACAATTATTGAAACAACATTTAATTGGAGATTAGTTTCGTTAGATAACTTAACTACATCTTCAAAAGTTAATTGATTCTTATTTTTCATATATTTTAGATATTTATTATTAATATATTAAATATCCATAAAAATATGATGTAATAGATGTTTGGAAAAAATAAATTATAAAAACAATAGCGTACCGGGTAATACAATATATTTTTAATGTTTAAAGATAAATGGTAAGCAACTAATTTATGGAGATAAAATACTATGTATTTACTGGTATGCTTTTATGTTATGTAATTATTTACCGGTATGTTATGTTATACCAAGCATTTATGAGACATCATGCATCTATAGATACCACAACTATTTGAGTTCCAAAGATACCATATAGCGTACCGGAAAACACTTTATATCTACTGTTTTTAAGGACATATCCCTTACAAAATAGTATCGTGTCTAATATTTAATGATTTACCGGTACGTAAATCTAATGATTCCAAATAAATAAAACGTATTTGTTTCACAACAAATACGTTTTATCTTTCATACGCCTACGAAAAATCAATAATTAAATCTTACCTAATGGAGGAATATAGGGGACTATTTACTACTATATATTTTTGATATGAATTCTATTCGAAGCCTTTCGTTTTAACATCCAACCATCTATTGAATGATTGTTTGTTTAAACCATGTTTACATCTAAAATATTGTTCAATATAATATTGAGCTTTTATACATAGATATATTAATGTTCCACCGAGTGTGAACAAGAACAATGTTAGTATTGTTTCTAAAAGTACGTTTATCATAATTGTGATGTTTTATTTATTATATTATATATCCGTTTATCATATAAATTATAAGGAAAAATCAAATTATTTTTATATACGTACCGGATAATACATGGTAGTTTCCAATATATAAAGGCAAATATCTTGATTCGAAGATAATATTGTGTTTTTGATTGTATTTACCGGTACGCTTTTATGTCTCGATTGTATTTACCGGTACGATTCATTATTATACCAAATATTTATGGGAACCAAATGTTTATGGGACATCAAGCATTTATGGACATAGCGTACCGGTAAATACGTGTTATCTACTGTTTTTAAGGACATATCGCTTACGAAATAATATTGTGTTGAAATAACAAACATTACCCGGTACGCAAAATAGATACGAAACAAAAAAGGGGCTGGTTCGAAAGTATACTTTCGAACCAGCCATCATATTAAAGCTCTTCAATAGCTTCAACCTTAACTGAAACTTTTGTAAGTTCCTTAAGTAGAGCGTTCTTGTTGTCGCCGTGCTTTTCTTTAAGCTCAGCCAATACTCGTAGGTTAACGTTGTAGATTTCACCGTTGATTGAGTATTGTTTGAATACATCTTTCTCTTGTCCTGCACGTGGCTTGAAGTAAGTAGTTGCATACATCATACGTCTTACAACCTCTGAAAGGTCGTTGAACTTTTCTGCTTGCTTACGAAGTTCACCTTGCATATACATTACAGGGTCTTGTCCCTTAGCTGTTGCTTCGTTGTCGATAGCTGTTTTGATAGTCTTACGCGCTTCTTTGTTCTCCCACCAAACAGCAAGTAACAAGAGTAGTTCGTTGAAAGAAGGGTCAATTGTTGCGATTCTTTCTGCTCCAGCTTGTACCTTTGGTTCGCGCTCTTCATTTAGTTTTGATGAAGATATTTCCTCTGGGAAAACAGGAGTGTTTTTCTTTAGCCACTCTAAATCTGAGAAGTTAAACTCTGAGTTGTTAACTACATTGTTTGCTACTTGATTTTCTAAACCTTCGATTGAAATGTTCTTTTTCATAATTGTGATGTTTTTTAAAATTAATATTATGTTTGTTTGATATTTTATATATCCATTATTTGTTTGGTTTATAAGTAAAATCGAAATTATTTTTTGATTTTATTTTTGGAACCATTATTTGTTGGTGTGTTAGTCACTCAACATATAATATATCCACTATTTAGATAGATTATAAGTAAAACTCGAAATATTTTATCTTACGATACGTACCGGGTATCAAAATGTTTATGATACACACCGGTAAATAATGGTGCTATTTTATTATCATAGTGTTAATATAAGGATATATGGAAATACTTGGTAAATGCTCATGTATTTACCGGTACGCTTTTATGTCTTGATGATATTTACAGGTACGCTTCGTTGTTATCTCCATACGTGCGCGCATGCGTACATTATATATTATATGATACCATACCATGATACCATACCATATATGGTATCATACATTTTTCATAATATGCGTACCTGTAAATAGATGGTCATCTATTGTTTACAAGTGTAATACCTTACCAAACAGTATATGATAATAATATGTGATGTTTTATCCGGTGCGCGAAATACATAAGAAACAAAAAAGACCGATTGAATTAATTCAATCGGTCCATGATTTTCACATTCAGCAATTATAATAACATATCCATCAATCGTTTGTTTTTGATGTTATCTGTAATATATTGTTCTCTTAAATGATTGATTGTTGAACTTATATCGTTAATATGTTCAACTGGAATCAATACATTGTAATCATCAAAAGATATTTTCAAAAATCTTTTGTTTTGTATTTCGGTTACATCAAACAACTGAATAGCTCTGTTTGTCAATCTTTTATAGTATTCAGATTGTTTTTGATATTCCTTATCTGCTTGATTTTCTTTCCAATTAAGGAAAAGTTTCTTAAAAATATTCATATTATGAAATGCTTGGTTTATATTTTACTTGGTGTGCTACTTTCTTTGTTGATTTTGTCTGTTAAGTTCGTATATAAATTCGTAAGTATCTATAACATACTTTAACGGATATGCTTCGTAACCTTTATTTGTCCAAAATTCATCAAATAAACGTCCAGAATACATCATATACCATGTTTTATTCCTAAATTGTAACGTCCAGTCTTTGCAATTAAGTGTCGCAATATATCTGACACCTCGTATTTTTATACGCGCTTTTGTTTCACCAATTATCGAATAAACACCACATTCAGCATTTTTAAGATTGAATGATTTTTCTTTTCTGGAAATATCCGTTGTATAATTAGTAAAATTACGGTCTTTTTCGTTTCCAAGTGTTTTATAAATCATACATCTTGCACCATAATAATCATCTTTAAAGATTAAGTGCGAATAGGTTCCGTCAGCGTTCTTACAACGAAAAATTGTACCACTTAAATCAAGCGAATAATCTTGCGCATTACAATTTAATTGCAAGAATATCGTCAACATCAATAGAATTAGTTTTTTCATTTTCAATCAATTTTAGTATTTGTGATTTTTCTTTTCTTGTTAGTCCCTTAGTGTTTTCGACGCGAATTTTCAACATATCATGTTCTCCAAATGAGTTAACTAATGTTTCTAATTCAGCATCAACATAACATTCTAAGTGATTTGAAATAATTTCGAAAGCATTATTTTTCTGTTTTCGAAGTTTATCAATTATCTTTTCCAAACGGTCTATGTGAGAACATAATACGTTAATTGTAGTTTTTAAATCTTCAATTTTGATTGATTTTGTTCCTGTTTGTGCTTCGGTTTGTACTTCAGACTGATTTTGTGTTTGATTTTCCATTTTTTATTAATTTATTTGATGTTAAACATAACCATAAAATTATGATGTTATAAATGTTTGGAAAATTTAATTTTTTGATTCAATAGATTCATCCAATAGATTTTTTATTATCTCTTTTTGAGTGTTGTTTAGTTCTTTTGAGGCAGCAATTTTCATTTTAATGATTTGCTTTTCAAACATATATTTTCGTAACATTTCCCAATCATCTATTGTTAAATCATCAATATGATTGGTCAATAAAGTAACAATCTCTTCGTGAAATTTATTCATTCTTTCTAAGAATGATTTAGTTGATTGAATTTCGTTATTTAATTTCGTTACTACATCGAAAACAAATTCAATTGGTATTTTGAAATTGAAAGTATTGAGCATATCGCAAAATGTTTGTTTATCAACATCAGATGCGCTATAAAGCTCTTCATACATTGAAAATCTTTTTTCTTCAACGTCCTTCAAACCAGTTAATTTAAGAAATTCCTCTTTTGTCATAATCTTTAATTTTTAATTTTTGATGTTTATATTCCATTAATATATAATATTACCATAAAATTATGATGTTATAAATGTTTGGAAATAAAAAATTTGGGTGTTCAGAACTAATCTGAACACCCAAATAAAAACATCAAAATAATTAAAAACTACCTTACCTTTCTTTCTTTGTTGAACTAACAGGATTCGAACCTATACAAACAGAACCAAAATCTGTTGTGCTACCATTACACCATAGTTCAATGGAGGTATGAATTAAATTAATCCATACCCTTTAATTTTATAGTCACCAAAAATATAAAACTCACAATATATGATATACACAATTTAATGAAACGTGGTGACTTGATTTTCACAAACCAGTACCAGAAGTGGGAATCGAACCCACACGGGCATTTCTGCCCAAAAGATTTTAAGTCTTTAGCGTCTACCGTTTCGCCATTCTGGTATTTATTAACAAATAAGAGCTGGAAGAGGGATTCGAACCCCCACTTGGTTTTTTCTACCAAATAGATTCCGTTAAAAGTTTCCTGTGACTTCCATTTTCACCATTCCAGCAAATTACTTTTTATTTTAATTCAGAAGTATAACTGAACATTAAAATCGTAATCATTTAAACGAAAATTGCCTAGAGAACTATGTTAATTGAAATATAAAATAATCAAACGATTTTAATAACGTAACCTATGGCGGAATCGAACCGCCCTTATAAGAATGAAAATCTTATGTCCTAACCGATAGACGAATAGGCTGTGTTTATGGATTTTTGTGCAAAGCGCGCTTGATGTTAGATTCGAACTAACGACCCAACCTTGTAAAGGTTTTGCTCTAACCAGCTGAGCTAATCAAACAAACAATATTAAATAACTAATAGTAAAAAGCAGTGTATATGGGACTCGAACCCATGACTTCTACCGTGACAGGGTAGCGCTCTAACCGACTGAACTAATACACTAAAATTGTTTGGTTTTTTAGGTTTCGCTTTATGCGAATTCAAGTACCAAACAAGTAACTTATGTGAGCTTTGCTCCAAAACCTTTGTTACACTCATGGAGTAAAGCGTACAAGCAAACTGTACGCTTTTATAATCTCGTTATATTTTTTAGAGTAGTGATACGAGTTAATTCATTGTTTGCTAACGAAAAATGAACTACAAAACCCTAGCGATAAGCTTATTCAAATCTTTCACCTATGCGTAACGGGATGAGATTAGAGGTGCGTATTATAAAATCTCTGGGATATTATCGATACGTGTTGTCTTCTCGTGTTGAAGTAAAAGCTCACGCTTTTCTTCATTGCTCTTGTCAGCAAGAGAATCGAAGTAAGTCTTATCTACCTTGTAGAATACACCACCGATGTTAACTTGCATTGTTGCAGTCTTGTGACCAGATGATGCACGACGAGCGTAGAAACTCTTAATATTGTTAAGGATTGGTGTAACCTTAGCGATACCCAAGTAAGGTTTCAATTCTTCCATGAAATCACCACCGATGAAATCCTTAAGATTTTCTGAACCTCCGAATGCTTCAATCATAGCTTCTTTAGCTGCAGCTAAAGTTTCTTTGTCACCATTCCAATCTGGAACAATTGCAAGAACTTTTTGAAGATTCTCAGAAACACCAAGTTGACCAAGTTTTTGTACACCAGCAACAAGAACTTCACGTTCTTCAGCTGTTTGAACACGTTTAACACGCTTCTTACCTTCCATTTCAGTTGTAGGTTCTAATCCAGCAACCATTTCGTTTTCTTTTGTCATAATAAAATTATAAATTAAAAATTATAAACTTATATTGATTTGATTGGTTTATTTTTATCAATCAATTTATCAATCAACTTATCTTTTGATTTTTGAGATTTAAGTGTTTTAAGTCTTTCGTAATCAATACGCTTAATTTCGTAACAATTACCACGTAATTTAACAACAATATTTCCAAGTGTTTTTTGTTGTTTACGTTCTTGTGACTTAACTAACTTTTGTTTCTCAAGTAATGTTTCATTTACTTTTTTGAACTCCTCAGGAGATAACTTATTCCAATCAATGTTAGATAAGTTAATCTCAACATCTTTTGGAGATTCATTGTTTACTCCATCAATATTCATTTTGTTGTATTATTTATCACTTATGATTAATATATCCATATAATATTAATATTATAAGTGATTTTTTAAGCGAATCTCCATATTAATATTTATTAACATCATATAAAATAAATGCAAATTTATTAATATTTCCATGGACACAACAAACACCTATTTGAACACCTAACAGAAAACTTTCCAGATATTAAATTTACAATCGGTTTAAATCTGTTACCTCTTTCGTAATTTATTATCTTTTCGTGTTTTCCTTGTTCGTTTATCCAATCATTGTTTATACCAAAAGCCATCAATTCATTAACACCAATTAATGAACCCTCACCACTATCGATACCAATAATAGCATGATATTGGTCTTTCAATTCATAGAATTTTTTCCAGAAATCAGGTGTTTTTATCAAATATTGCATACAATACTTGGTTGAATTTCGTTTACGAATATTTTCATTCCCAATAACATATTTGCCTGGTTTAGATTGGTCCTCAGTATATGTTAAAACATTGAATCGAATAGTTCTTAAACGTAAATCTTTGAATTCAGTAAATACACGTAATAACAAATGTAAACCTTTCAAACCGTTATCATTTGGTAATATTGGATTAACAATAACCAGTATCTGTTGCTGCCTGAATCCATTAGATATTAGATACTTAAGCATGTTAAACATCTGTTTAACCGTTGGTATTTTGGGTTCAAACATAGTTGAACCCATACCATTAATAATAACATGCAAGTATATGGTATCCTTATTAACCAAACAAAAATCAGCAAATTCTTTTGTTATATTTTTGGTTTGAATAATATTGATTTCAGTAAGCTTCTGTTTTAAAACATCTAATTTTAAACAAGGGTCACCAGAACGCCAATAACTAACTATTGGTTTAGTTTTGTATTTTCTATTCGCAGGTGTTTGATTTTGATAATTGCACATATTTAGTTAATACGTCTCTTATTTGGTCTAATCTGAAACTTGGTACTTTATTGAAAATTCTTTGTAATAACTGTAACCGTGAATAAGCTGGGTTTAATCTTCCTGGTTTTAATTTTGGTACCTTTGTGAGAATGTCAAACATTAATGTTTCAGCACCAAAAACCAAACGTTTATTAAGTTCGGTTTCATCAAATAAATGAATATATAGTTCCAAGATTTTATTGTAACTAAAAGATAAAACGGTAAATCTATCCCAATTATGTTCGTAAGTATAATCGTATTTATCGATACCAATTATAAAATAATACTTGGAATTTATTTGCTTTTCAAACACTGAAAATAAAAACCCATCAATAACTAACGCATCGTAAAAGTTTTTATTTTCAAGTGATTTCCATATAAATTTTTGATGTTCCATTATTTCATTATTCCATTATTTCATAATTCCATTAATATATCCGTTTTTCTTCTATACGTTCAACTATTGAATCATTAGTTTCAAAAATCAATGAATTAAAACAATTATCCAACAAGTAAACTTTGCTCCAATCGTTTTTATGTCTATTGCTTCTACCAATAGCTTGAACGATTTTTTCTAAACAATTACGTTTATACCAGAAAGGATAACGTGTCATCTTCTTTTTGATATAACTATTTAATTGAGTGTATGGCGCCTTTACAAGTATTTGGAATCTACATTTATCATCCGGTAAATCAATACCTTCATATAAAGATGGACCCACTAAAATGTAAGGTAAATCTGAATTCTTAAATTGTTCGATTAAATATTCTTTTTCTTTCGTATCACGATAGAATAAGAATCTACTAATTAACAATTGGTTACCCGTCCGTAATAAGTTATCCCTTAAAATAGATGTAACCTTAAATGTGCTTGTATGTATAACACCTTTTTCAGTTGGATGCTGATTACAGATTTTTATACAATCATTGATTACCTTTTGAATATCGGTATCAAAGTTTTTGTAATTCAACCAACCAGATTTTGTCAAGTATATTGGTGACTTACTAAAATCAAATGATGATGGTAAATAAAAAGATTGGTACTCATCTTTCTTAATACCCATGAGTTCCGCATATTCATCAGGATTTCCAATCGTAGCACTCATAAACAAACCATACTGCATTTTATCAAGCATGTTTTCTCTTATCATTTGTGATTCCTTCAAATCTTTGATAACGTGCTTATATGATTCAGCAATATAATTTTTACTTACTTGTTCTGATTCAAAATATAAATCTTCTGGTCTTTTATAAATCAATTCTGTTAAGGAATCTTTTCTATCAATCAATTTAGATACATCTTCAATCAATTCCTTAACGGTCGAACCATACATCATATTAAATGATTCAGAATTATATGCTTTACAAACATCTTTCAACCAATCAACTAATGTCTGACATTTATTCATAAAATTAATGATTTCAGATGCTTGATTAATTGGTGAACGAAAGAAATTAAGAACACCATTTATTATGTTGTTTGCGTCCTCAATAATTGTACGATTACCAAACTCTTTCCTAATATAATCGATTGTTTTGTTTATTCGATTAAAGGTGTATTCGGTAATTTCTAAGTTGAACATGTTACAAACAATATCTGGTATCAAGTGAGCCTCATCACATATGGTTATCAAACGTCTGTGAAAGTATGTGTTTGGGTTCAAATCAACCATACGCATTACATTCAAGAAATAAGCGTAATTCAAAATTGTACATGATTTACCGCTTGCTTCTAAACGAGCAACTTTGTATGGACAATCAGATACACATGGAAATTTTTCCTGTAACTTTTCACCGGAATAATTTGCACATGGTCTCAATTCATAGGTGGGAACATAGTTATCTGGAACTTCACCACCAAACTTTTCAGTTATCTTTTTAACTAAACGTGGTTCACCTGCTTTCCATCTTTTATCAGCATCAATGCAAACATAGTTATTAACACCCTTCAAAAGCATCATGTAATCATGAAAATTGAATCGCTCAATATCATCAGCTATCTGTTCTTGTAATACTTTATTTGATGTTAAAAAGTATGATGTTATTTTTGGTGCTTGTCTACCCGTATTCCTAATGAAATCATACTCCCCTTTAGCGGTTAGATATTGAATACAAAAATACGTCATGAATCCGATAATTGTTTTACCGGAACCAGTTGGACATTCAGCAATTACAAATCTTTTTCCATCCAAAAAGTATGATTTCAATATATGGAAAACCATTGCTTTTAGGGTGTTTGTTGGTTTAATATCTTTATGAATCGTTTCCAAACAAACCTTTAAAGCTTCAAGAATATCCTCCTTAGTTATTCCCGTTAATGGTTCGAATATATTATTTTGATTTTCTTCCATCATTATATTCTCCGTAAATCATTAAATCGTTTATAAATTTTGGAAAGTATTCTTTCGTAATGATTGATTTACGAATTATTTCTTTTTCCAAAAATTTCACATTATCAATTGAATTGTTTTGATTTAATTCGCTTGATAACACACGTAAAAGTAAAACTTCGAATTGTTTTGGTCCATTACAACGAACTTCCAAAAGATACGAATATCTGTTTAATAAGTTCTGTAATGTTGTGTCGTTCTGTAATTTTGATATTTTGTTTTTATATGGAATCAAATAATATTTGTTATTATCTTTATCCAATTTGAAACATTCATCAACAAGCAAATCTAAGTATCTATAAGATATTGAATCATCAAAATTATTTGTTACTAAATTCAAAGTAAACAAATACTTATACAATATCGTTTCAAGCGAATAATAATTATCAAATAATACTCGAATGTTATCTTTGTTGTATTTGTTTACTTCCGTATTTATTTTGAAAACGAATTCATTGTTTTTCAACGATAATCTGATGTAACCAAATAACAGTATACCATCGTTATCAAATAAAACATTGTTTTCCGCATACAAATTGGTACCAAAAATTTTGTTTAAGTCCTCACCTATGTTGAGTATGAAATTATTAAATGCTGATAACGGTGAATCTATGTGTTTAATTTTCATGTTTTATTAAGCGTTTGTTTCAACTAAGAATGATAGATTATCAAGTAATACTGAAGCATATCCATTAAATAGCTCACGAACCTTTTCAACTAATTCATCAGGTTCATAAATTTCTGATTCAATTTGTTTTACATTTCCGTAAGCATCCATCTTGAAATATTTGATTTCAGTACCTTTTTGTTTATTTGATTTTTCAATTCGAGCATACTTCAATACATTATTACTATAATTAATTGGTATCTCTTGTTTGTTGAAAATGAAATCAGATAAGTTATAAATTTTGTTCAGATTTATATTTGCTTCGTAATCGCGTTCGTTTACTTTCTTATGAAGTTCGTTAATTAATTCAGCTGTTGCAATCTGAGTACGTACACTGAAACCTTTGTGTATAGCGCACATTGAAACATCTGAATTATCTTCTAAGTTTATAGCGATTTTGAAAACAATTGAAACATCTGCAATTTCGTCACCAATAGCATGTAGGAGAAGATTTATCTTATCATTATATGGTACCATCTTATTCTTAAGAATATCATAGTCCGGATTGTGTTTGATTGTTGTTCTTTGTTCCTTGTTCACAGCTGATTTAACCAAGTCAACCAAAGTTGAATTATTCTTACCAACTAATTTGATATTCCAAATGATTTTACGAACATCAAAATCAATAGGAAACTGATACCATTCACCACGTGTAACATACATTATTCCTTTTTCTGGAACACGAATTATTGTTGTTGGTAACAAAATATTACCTTCAAGAATAACCATATCTTTATCATCAATAGGTGATGAATATTTATATTTCTTGGTTTTAGTATCTAATTTCAGTACATCTCTGGAAATTAAATTTTCCAAAGTATCTTTGAGTGTTGTTTCACTAAACTGTACTGTTTCAACTAATTTTTCAAATGTGTCGTTACCTTCATTCAATAATGAAAGTACTTGTGATTCCAAAGAACTAAAATTTTCTACTTGCATGTTTTTAAATATTATTGATTTTCATTATGTTTATAATATCCATTTTCTTTTAGAAATATAACTATCTGGTTAAAAATATTATTATATTTCAGAAGGCTTCTGAAAATAAAAATATACTTTTATTTTTATTTCTTGAATCGAAAAATACATGGAAAATAAAAGTGAAATTAAGCCTATTTATAAGACTTTTCTTGTTTGCCAAGTTTAACAATTCGAGCCATTTTAATACGTTTTTGATGAATTTATTAACTCACCATAGCTAAAACGTCGAAAATGTCGATATATACAACTTTATTTAACGTAAACCTCCGTTTTAAGTCACCAAAATTACTCGATTTTATAGGAATATTTCTATACATAATATGCGACAAAATGACAAAAACAATATGACATTTTGTCGCATTATTACTTAAGTACTTCGTTATTAAAACAGAACATTACCGGTTAACATATCCTCATATGTTTCGATTCTAATGTTATATTTCCTCGCTTTCAAAGCTTTTGAAGTTGCACTCGCTTTATTATCAACAATTAAAACTTTCGTATTTTTTGTTAATGATGTGTGTATAGCGTTTGGATATATTTTCTTCAATCGCTTTTCAAACTCTTGTTTCGTCATTGAAGGTGGGTTTCCAGACATTTCATAAGTTAAATCTGTATCTGAAACTTTTACAGGTTTTAATACATTGATACCTAATGTTTTTAGGTATTTCATATTTTCAGAAATTTGTTTAACACCTTCACCTCTACAAACATTACTTAATACATCTGAAGATATATTTTGAGTATCTGTTGATTGCTTAGTTAATAACAACGCAACCTTCATAGATATTTTAGGTCCAACATTATCAAACTGCATCAATTCAATCAACGTGTTCAAATAGATGTTTTTGATATTGTATATTTCTTGGAACGAATTCCAAACAGCACCAGACCCAATAACGGAAATGATGTTTGGTTTATATTGGGTATCGAAACATTTCAAAATATCATATCCAAGAACACTACCTATTTGTTCAGCTGTGGTATCACCTATTCCTTGTAGCTGCAATATTCGCAAACCTGAAATGAACTTAAAAATCTTGGTTTCCTCATCATTTACCGCTATCAAATGTTTACCAGATACTTTATAATTAACTTTCGGTAAATCAATGTTTTGCGAAGGTTTTATAACTCGTTTAACAATCGGTATAATATCACCTGATTTCTCGATTTCAATTAAAGCACCTATACCAAGATGTTTTGATTTCACCTGATACCAGTTATAACCGCTGCACGCAGATACAGTTGAACCGTCAAGTTTAACTGGTTCCAAAAGAATTCTGGGTGTTAATTTACCTGATTTCTTCTGTGTCCAATCTATACCTAATACCTTAGTTGTAGCTGTTGGTGCTGGGAATTTAACAGCAACCATATTCAACGGATAATTGTCTTTTACCTTCCTAACACCATCTGTTTCCATATGTGATAAAACAAGGCCATCACATAGATACGGGAAAATATCATCAGACTTTAGAATTGAGAAAACTTCTTGTAACGATGTATTTTCGTTTATCACTTTGTTTGTGGTAAATGATTGCTGCGTTAACAATGGGAACCTAATGCCCCAATTATCCCTGGGCAGGTTCTACAATAAGAGTGTTTCCAACCTGCAAATAAAAAGAAAG
>FLSK01003108.1_pt1 | contig 62932 bp, 55 predicted proteins | sample 1550541 | NCBI WGS metagenome assembly FLSK01 (sample SAMEA4031773, study PRJEB14383) | metagenome | biome: human; feature: oral; material: saliva | place: Philippines | collected 2014
CCGTAATTGCGAATCTGCCGCTGAAGCACCCGCTTACTCGCCTGAATCTTCGCCGCAATGATATTGCGTGCAATTGGCACGGGATTTTGCTCCGACACCCGATACTGCGCCCGACGCAACAGCACATTGCCGCTCTGCCGCCCCTGAAGCCGTCCCAGGAAACGTCCGTTTTCGGTAAAAAACGCCAAATTCACATTATTTTCACCGCAAAATCCCAACAAAAACGGCGATACCAGCACATTCCCAAAACAGAAAATATGTCCGATGGAATGCACCGGCAACTGCGCCACCTTCTTGCGTTCCTGCTCCACCACCAGCGTCTCCCGCTCCTTATGCAGATAGCTGCCTTGGGTGGTGATATAGAGCGTGTTTTGCAGTTTGCGCATGGGTGTATTCCTATCTATTTTCTAAACTACTAGGCTTACCAATAATTCCTTTTTCATGTATTGATAACCAATCTAAAAAACTGGATACTAAATTTTGGTCATTTATATTTTTATGGCCAGGTCCTTTCTTAACAATCCCAAGGAATTTTTCAGGCAATAATGGTGCTTTGCTTCCAAAGTACCAAAAATCTTCGCATATTAAAACATTAGTAGACTTTAAATCATGACTCATATCGCCTTCATCATGGAAAGGGTTATTTAACTGAATCCAGGTTCCATTCTCTTGATAATAAATATTATCTCCTCTTCTTCTTGAAATATTTTCATCACTTGGTTTTTTAACTTGATATATTGGATTTTTAAAATATTCATTCATATTTACCACAGCAGATACTTGAGCTACATAAATTAATCGATTTTTATAAGCTCCTATGCTGGAGCCTATTCCAATAAGAATATCTCCTATTTTTGCACTATTTCTTATTTTTGGTTTGCATGTAGCGAGAGTTAAAAATCCACCATAAGGATTAGGAGCAAAACCATAATCATGTGTAATGATATAACTCATTATTTTCATAATTTCATCTCGATTAAATAATTGAAAATTTCTATTCCCCAAACAACCCCGCCACATACCCCACACTCCTATCCCGTTTCCCCAACAACTCCGGTTGGCAAATTTCCACCAGCGAGCAGGCTTTGCAGCGTTTACCGTAGTCGGGCGGTGGGGTTTGGCCGCTGTTTAGGAGTTCGCGCACGGCGGCGATGGTAGCAAGTGTTTGGACGCGCAGGTCGTCTGAAAACACGACGGGGACGCGGTGGCAGGTTTGCATATACCACAGCGCGCCCTCAGAGACGGTTTGCCCCGTCATTTCCTCCAAGCACAAGCCTTGGGCGCAAAGCTGGATTTCGTCCATCGGATTAGGTTTGGGCTTGCCGCGTTTGTATTCCACGGGTTTCAGACGACCTGTCTTTGTTTCCACTTCTACCAAATCCAACACGCCGCTGATGCCAAGTTTTTCCGCAGACACATGCACCGTCCGCTCAAAGCGCACGCCCTTGCGCGTTTCTGGCTCGCCCGAATCCACCCGCTCATGCAGCGCCTTTCCCTGCGCAGTCAAATAGTTCTCCGCCCACGCCTGCTCGTTGTGAATCAGCGCGCATTGACGCGGGCAGAAGGCATAGTGTTGCAGGGCGGAAAGGGGAATCAGGCGAGTGTCCTGATTTTCCCCTTGGGTTTCGGTTAAAAGTGCGGTCATTTTTTTTAAATGTTTTAGAAGCCGTCGATTTCCTGCGGAGTTAAACCATCAAGTTTTTCCAGTTCATAGCTGCCATCCGCATTCACTTTCAGGCTGCCGTGCACTTTGGCGGAAGAGTATTGCCCTGCCTTACTGCTGTGTTCCCACCAAATGAGTTTCAGCACCTGCATGCTGCCTTCGGGGCGGGCGGATGATGCGTCGCCTTCAAAGAGTTTGGTAAGTACGGCTTTGATTTTTTCGGCATCGCCGTCTGAAAAGCCGGTGCGCTCGGCAAGCTGCGGCGACATCGCCCCAAAGGCAATGTACACGCCATGATCGACGCGGTGTTTCATGCCCATGGTGTCGGAGCTTTTTTTCGTGCCATCGCCTTCGCCGCTGACGCTTTTAGTGATTTGGGTGCTGGTGATGTTAATCGGCTCAACGCTAAATGCGGATTGAATAGTAACGGGGCCGCGCACAGCGATGGATATGCCACTGCTGCCATCGCCGCTGAATGCAAAGACCTGTCCGAAGCTACGTACATCCAGCCATTTTTCACAGGCTTTTTTGGCAGTGTCGTCTTTGTTGGCTTTTCTAGCATTAAAAGCATCTGCCCCCAAGCCGACATCTTTGTCTTTAGCGCGATTGGCTAGGCTGGTCATGCCGTCGGTTTTCTTTTCATCCGATTGTACGAAGATGCTCTCGCCACTGTCTTGCAGGCGATCACGTATTTTGCGCTTCATACACACGTCGGTCATTTCGCCGAAACCTTGGAAATCAGCACGCGGGCGGTTGCCGTTTAAAGGGTCGCCGTTAGGGTTGGCGTTGGTTACTTTCAGAATGAGGGCGAAGTCGATTTTTTTGGTTAAGCTCATTTTGGTTTTCCTTTAAGTTGGGTTATTCATCAGTTTTGGATTTGTTGGCGGAAAGCTCGGCAATACGGCGGGCTATTTCCATTTTTTGGCAGTGATAGCCCAAGAGAAATTCGCCGCTTAATTTGTCGTCGCGGGTAAAATCATCGGTGGCAAATAATTCCATAATCTCGCCGATTGCCTGTGCACCGGTATCTTTACCGTTGTTGCGCAGGCGTTCTTGATAGGGTTTCAACGCCAGCTCGATATTGCGCCATGTGGCAAACGGATGTTCGGCGAAACGCTGTATATAGCGTTCGGCGGTGGTGGCGCGTTTTTCGCCCGCCAAATACAGGGCGTAGGATTCTGTGTTTTCGGCAACGGCAAGCAATCTGCCGTATAAGTAATCGCGCGAGCGGTTTTGGGTATCTAAACTCATAGGGTAAGTTCTCCGTTGTAATAAATCGTGATGACGAGCGCGCCAGCCTTTGTATAGGGCACAGGCAACGCCGATGTTTCTTTGCCATTCCCAGTTTTCGCAGCCATTAGGATTGCAGGCCGCCTGAAAACTTTGACGCACCCAATCTTCGGGAATCAGCACGGATGTTCCGCCTGCGATAACAGGAAGAAGTCGGGCATAAAGCTGTTTTTTAAGCGTGTCGGACAGGGATTTGCCGTACACGGTTTCGGCAATGCTGTAAGGCGATGGCGGGAGGAAACGCCATTGGGTACGCTTGTCGGTTTTCTTGCCGTTTGGGACTTCAATGCTGTAACGCTGATACCAAGAAAAATCGTCAATCCACGCGTCTAAATTGGCGAAATAGTCAGTAGGCAGAAATTCTTGGTAATAAGTTAATGCCATGCGCCCCGGCGTGGCAGAATCGAGCATAATCAGGGAGATTTGTTCGTGGTCTTTCAATTCTGCCTGATAGCCGTGCAGTTTCTTTTTGATGATTTGCGCAGCAGCACGCCCGATATTTACAGACCAATCGGGGGACGGCTGTTTAGATGATGTTTGTGATGAAAATTCATCAGGATTTTCAACCGCACTAATGTCCCAGTTGTCCATATCCGCCCAATCCAATTCAGTAGAAATATCTTTCACCGGCGATGGGACGGGTTTGCCACTGATTGCCCAGGCGACGGTAACTTGGTCGCCGTTTCGGATGCCTTGGCGGGAAATCAGCCAACGCAGCGCGCTGTGTGCCTTGGCGGATACGTCTGCCGATACACTGGCGGCTTCTTCGGCGGTGGCAAAACGCCCGCGAAAAGTGTAGCCTGCTGTATCGTTGGAAGAAATCAGCTTGGCTTTATCGCCCGTGTGGCGTAGTTTGGCAGGATGCATGGTGGAAATGACAGTCTCTTCGCCCTGCACCAAACAAAAACCTTTTTCGGTTTTTTCTGAAGCGGCGTAATCCGTCCAAGATTGTTGTATGGTTTTGTCCATCCACGTTTGGCTGTGTACGTCGCCCGCAATTTCCACCTGCCAGCAAACCAATGCAGAGCCGAATTCGATTTCGCCTTTAGTTTTGGGTAGCACCGAGAAAATCGACGGTGCATTGCCTTCGGCTTCCCATTTGTTCAGAACTTTGTTATCCGAATCGAGCTGAAATATACCCTCTTCCACCAAATTGGCAACCACCTGCCCTTTGGTGACATACTTCAACACAGCCTGCACTTTAGGATGGGTAAAGGGCGATTCGCACCATGCTTTGAGTTGTTTCAGGTAGCCTTCAAAATAGGCTTTCTTTTCTCCGCCGTAATCAGCATAATCCTTGGCGACATATTGAATTTTGTCGGCAAGCGGATGCGGGGCTTCGCCGCTGGTGCGGTTTTCAGACGACTCGGTGGCCGGCAGTAGAATCGCCGTTTTCGGCGGCATCACGCGTGCTGTCTGAAAATTGCCCTGACCGTCAATCACGATAACGATATGCGCGTTTTGGATGGTATGCCCGACCGGCGTCAGTGGCTCGGTATCATCGGTAACCCCCTGTTCCAAAATGCTTTCATACGTCCGATAAAGTTTCTGCATCCAGCTCATAATTCCAGCTCCTTGGCTTCATCTTCCACCGGTTTCACATTCTCGCCGCGCTTGAACGGTTTTTCAGGCTGCATTTTGCGGATAAATCGAGTTTTTAGACGACCTTCTGTGTCATTGATGCTTGGAAATTCAATCACACCATTTTGCATATTCGCCATCCAAAAACGGCTAACCAATTCGGGCTTTCCAGTTTCTTCGGGATAGCCGAAGCTGTGGAACATCAGGCCAAAATCTAAATTATCGATTTCATCGTAAAACCCTTCGCCTTCGCCGAAAGTGCACGGCTCGACATAGCCTTGGCAATCGCGCGTGCCGAGAAAAATATCCTGCCGCCCGCCGCGTTCCAACATTCTTCTGGCAATGGCGATATGTTTGCCGAAATTGCGGTCGCCTGCCAATTCTTCCCAATGCTCATTCCATTCAAAATGGGCTTCTACTTGGTATTCCACGTCCTGCAAAAAGGTGTAAATCGCCAAAGTATTGCCGCCGTTCCAATCCAGTGGCTTGGTGGACTTGCTTTGGGTTCGGATGGGGTTCATCACACGGATGCGGTCGATATACCAAATCAAGGTGGGTTTCCAATAGATGCTTTTAACGATGCCTTTAATGGCTTCGTATGTCGGCACTTGGTAGCTGAATTTTTCGCCGCCAATTTTGGTAACGGGGTCGGTAAACAAGGCTTGCCGCCCCCATACGCGGAAACTGATTTTGCTGTCCATATTGCTCCTATAAGTCGTAAAAAGTCATTTCGCTTGTTTCATCTAAAGACAAGCCGAATTCATCGTTGTAATAGCGTTCATCCAAATAATAAATACCTGATCCTTCAATGGTTTCATGTAAGGCATTTTCTTTTTGCAATTTATCCCAAACGTTGGGGAAGACGTTCACGCTGTAACGCTGGGCTTTTTTCTTTGCATCATACATTTCTTTTGGATCCCATTCGCCGCAAAGTTTGGCAATGAGTCCCGCACCTTCGCCATACGGCACAATCACGGCATGGGTCGGCGCGTCTATGGCTTGGAAAGCGCGCCCTGCACTTTTGAAGGATTGCATCAGCAATGGTAACAGTTTGCTTCTTTTATTGTTTTTTTCGCCATAAGGATTCAGTGCATTATCACTCAGCCAATCCAGCAGGGAGCCCGTTGCGCTGTTTTTGACGGAATACAACATTTCATCACTGCGCTGGTAAAAATAATATTCAAAATATCGCTTCATCGCTTCTGGCTGCAAAATATCCTGCCCGGCAAAATCGCGAAACACGCGTTCGGCATGGGTTTTGCCTGCCTGAATATCGGGCAATATCCGCGTAAAATCCTGCTCCTGCAAATTCAACACCCACACCTGCCCTTTGCCTTTTTTCTCGCCATGCCGGTTGCAACGCCCTGCCGCTTGGGCAATGCTGTCCAATCCGCTTAAGGCACGAATCACGCAAGCCATCGAAATATCCACGCCTGCTTCAATCAACTGGGTGCTGATGCAGATAACGGGTTCTTTGTTTTTCAGACGAGCGTTGATGGTGTCAAAAATCGCTTTGCGGTGCGCCGCGCATTGATTGGTGCTGAGATGGAATAAGGATTCGGACGGCATGTTTTGCCTTTGGCAATATTGATAAAGCTCCTGCGCCCATTTTTTGGTATTGACGATAAATAGGCAGCTTGGGGTCGTCTGAAATTGTTCCAGCAAAAATGTGCCTGCTTCTTCCACATTCCAACCGCCTGATTTTTCGTTGAATCGGATTTCTACGCGTGATAAATCAGCAAATAATTTATCTAAATCCTGATACTTGCCCATGATTTCAGCGTTTTCAGGCAACCTTAACAAAGCACGTGCCGTAATGGCTCCCCTTTTATCTTCAGGAAAATTCTGCAAACCCAATTCGCCGAGCAAAGGCTGCGTCGCCGTACACAAAACCGCCGTGCTTTTACCGAATTTCGTTAGCCAATTTAATACGTTGCAAAACAGATGGACGCATTTCACCGGCAAAGTTTGAATTTCATCAAAAATCAAAACGCTATTGGTCATGGGGTGGATATGGCGCGCGCCGCGCGTACCGCCGCCGAACCACGCATCTAGAAACTGCACCATCGTGGTGAAGACAATGGGTTTATCCCAGTTTTCGCACAGCAGTTTGTCCTGCCAGCTTTGCTTTTCGGGTTCTAGATTAGAATGATGTTCTAGTACCCAATCTTCGCCAAGAATTTCGCGTACGGCTTGGGCGTTTTGATCGATGATGGAAGTATAGGGAATGATGTAGATGATGCGATCGAGATTGTGCTTTTGCGCATGATGAAGGGCATAGCGCAGACTGGCCAATGTTTTACCGCCGCCGGTCGGCACTGTGAGTGTATAAATACCTTGAGAATCGACCGCCCTTTTTAAACAGTCGCTGGAAATTCGACGGCGGATTTCGTCAATAGGATAACGGTTTTGAAAACCTGCTAATTTGGCTTCCACTTGATCAATCGCTATTTGCCAATCAGGTTTTTCCGTCAAGCGGCGGACTTCTTTTTGCGCTTCCCGTTCAAAATCAGAACTGTTGATACGATCGGCATCAATCAGGCAGCTGAATAAAAAGCGGGTCAGGCAGCCGAGATAGAATTCTTTAATTTTGTCATTGGTCGTTGAATCGGAAAGTATCGGTTTCACTGCTTTGAGCAGGTTGCGAATCAGGTTTTCTCCTGCCAATTCATGTGCTTTTTGCTGAACGACTTCATCGGCATTTTGCTCGCATTCTGCCAAATGCGTCAGTTCATCAGTTTTATTAAACCGCTCAATCCATTTCGGATTACCCTCTCCATCCAAACAGTCAATCAAGCCTTCGCCGTGGTGTGATGCTATGCATAAACCCAGCATTTGTCCGAACAATTCGCCGATGCCCTGCTCTGCACCAAATTTTCTCAATTCGCGGTAAACCCATTGCGCACCGGCGGTGGAATGATCCACTTTACTGCCGTTCGGCGTACTTTCTTCATCATCCAAGTCAGGATTGAACAACCCCGTTTCATCGTGGATATATTTTTGGAATTTGTGAGAATATTTGCCGAAATCGTGCATGAGTCCGAGTAACTCGCCCTCCTGCTCCAAATCCAGCTTGGCTGCCAATAATTTGGCGATCTCGGAGGTTTCCGTCAGATGGGTTTGCAAAGATTGCGGTTGCCCGTCTGCTTTGCAGACATGGGCTATATAGTTGAAATTCACATCGATTCTCCAAATTCAAAACGCGCAAAATTTAACGAACAAGCTATATAAATAGCTTGAAGTGTTGAAAAGTCGAAAATCTGTGGAATGAGGTCGTCTGAAAAGTTGTCAGCGGCCAAGCGCATAACGGCGGCTTGGGCAACGCTGTCTAAGCCTGCTTCGGCACGCATTACCAGCGGGAAATCCACATCCACACCGGCTTCAATTAATGAAGTGGCGATGACGCGGTAGGATTTACCGTTTTTCAGACGACCTCGGCTCTCATCGAACTTTTGGCTGCGGTGTTTGGCACACATTAGGATGGTCAGGTGGAACGTGCCGTCAAGATGTTTATCTTGCGCAGAATGGGCGTAGTATGATTGAGTTTGAATATAGCAAGAAGAAGTTTCGTCCATATTTTAATCCTTAAAATATACGTTAAACATGAATTTTTTATTATAGTTATTGTCTAAATTAAATTTATATAACATTACGGTTAAAATGACAATAGCAATTCTAAAATTGTTTGAAGTTTATGAATTTCACTCCAAAATTATCCGTTTTAGTCAATAAAGAAAGCGAGCACATACCCATTTTTGATTATTCTCTCTTTCTTCCTCTCGGCGTAAAATCCTTATATATAACTCAACTATTTTTCCTTTCTTTTATGGAGCTGATTATGTCCTATCAAGATTTAACTTTAGGTGAAATTGCCACCAAATTACCTCGTTCAACTTCTCTATTTTTAAAATTAGGTTTGGATTTCTGCTGTGGTGGAAAACAAACTTTAGCCGCTGCAGCGCAAGCTAAAGGATTAGATGTAAGCGTGATTGAAGCTTCTCTTGCTGTAATTGCGGAACAGCCAAGTGAATCAACCCGTAACTGGTCTGAAGCTCCGTTAGCGGAAATTGTTGATTTTATTATTCCGCGTTATCACAACACGCACCGTGAGCAATTACCGGATCTGATTATGATGGCGGAAAAAGTAGAAAGCGTACACCAAGATCATCCTAGCTGCCCGAAAGGTTTAGCTTATATTGTGCGCAAAATTTATGATGATTTAATGAATCATATGATGAAAGAAGAGCAAGTGTTATTTCCATTGATTAAATCTGGTCGAGGCCCAATGGCTGCAATGCCAATTTCAGTGATGGAATCTGAGCATGATGAAGCCGGCCGTGATTTAGAGGATATTCAAAAATTAACGAATAACCTTACTCCACCAGAAGGTGCTTGCAATACTTGGCTTACGCTTTATGCAGGTTTAAAAACCTTCTCGGCAGATTTAATGGAGCATGTTCATTTAGAAAATAACATTCTCTTCCCAAGAGCATTACGTGGTGATGCACCATAATAAACTTTGATACAAGCGGTTAAATTTTTCGATTTTTTTGCAAAAAATGAAAAAAATTTGACCGCTTGCTTTCCTTCTTTTATTTCCTTTCTTCCTCACTCTTTCGTTGTAAATTAACGTAAATTCAAATCAGTTGCGAGCGATTTTCATTCAAATGTCAGGTAATATACGCATCCATTTTTAATTCTTTTTATTAAATTTGATAGGTTATTATGAAATTCAAACACAACATGATTTATACGGCATTATTTGCCCTTCCTGCTTTTGCATTTGCTAATGAAAGCGCAACAGATTTAGAACAAGTTGATGTTACAGCTCAACTTGAAAAAGCCAAAGCGGCTGGCGATAAACAAAAAGAAATCGTCAATTTAAGTCTATTAGGTCGTCAAACTGCATTCAACTCACCTATTGCTGTTGTCAATTATGATGAAAAAGCATTTGCAGACAAAGCGCCACGTAACGTGGTTGATGCGATTGCAAAAACCGATGCTTCAGTGATGAATTTCGGAGGCGAAACTAATACAATTTCTGGCGTTTATGTTCGTAACTTACAGCTAGATGCCCGCCAAATCAGTGTAAACGGCTTAGCTGGATTATATTCAACTTATAACGCGCCAACTGCCGGTGTTGCTGCAGCGCAGTTAATTAAAGGGGCATCCACTGCAACGACAGGGATGGATCCTGAAGGGTCTGCAGGCGCTTCAATGAACGTTGAAACCAAACGCGCAACCGATGAAGATATCAATAAAATTGGTTTTGGCTGGTATAGCAATAATCGTTTACAAGAAACCTTCGATTTTGGTCGTCGTTTTGGACAAAACAAAGAATGGGGCGTACGCGTTAGCGGGAAATATCGTGATGGCGATACCGCGCGTAATCATTATGATGAATTAGCCAAAGAATTAGCCATTGGAGCCGATTATCGTGGTGATAAATTACGTGTTGGCGTAGATTACATGATCAATAAACGCGATACCAATGGTGGTCGCGCACGTTTGCAAGACTTGCAAAACTTAAGCTATACCGTACCTTCTGCCCCTAATGGCAAAACTAACTTAAACCCAGCATGGATTGGTCAAACCACGCGCGATGAAACCGTGATGGGAACCTTTGAATATGACTTACCATACAACATGATGCTTTCAGGTGGTTTAGGTCATATGGAATCAAGATACGATGGTGCATTTGGTCAAATCACTTCAATTAAACAAAATGGTAATTTTGATGTAACGGGTATTCGTGGTTTTGATTTCCGCACCCGCACAACCAGTGGCAACCTGAAATTACAAGGTGAATTAGCTACGGGTCCAGTTTCTCACAACTGGAACCTTTCTTACGATCAAGTGGTTCGTCAACGTGACCATGATAATAGTGCAAAAACCAATGGTCGTATTTCTGGCGGTTCTATTTATGCACCAACTTTTGGCAATCTTGCTTCAAACTTTAGTTTAGCGCCAACCACTCAAAACACCGATAGCAAACTTACCGCTCGCAGCTTTGCGTTTGCTGACACACTTGGTTTTATAGAAGATAGCCTTCGTTTAACCCTGGGTGGACGTTTCCAATGGATTAAGCAATTAGACAAAACTGATGGCACAAAATTAACAGCTAACCGTTTCAGCCCAATGGTGGCATTAGCATATAGTGTAAATCCAGATACCGTTTTCTACGGTAACTATTTAGAAGATTTAGAACCAGGTAATGCCGATCCAGAAACTGGGGAAATGAATAGCCCACGCGTGAGTAAACAACTTGAAGTCGGTGTGCGTAAAAACTGGGATGAATGGCTAACCACCACTTTAAGCGTTTATGAAATCCGTCGTCCAGGCATCATTCGTGGTAATACCAAGGCAATGAAATCACTGGCAGGTAAAGAACACGGAAAAGAACGTAACCGTGGTGTAGAATTCAATGCTTATGCAAGTTTGTTAAACAATAGCCTACGTCCATCTATCGGCATGGCATATAACCAAGCGAAAGTATTTGATTTCCCAACCTTTAAAGACACGATTGTTAACGGTGTACAAGTAACCAGCCCGCGCTGGATTGTGAAATCTGCTATTGAATGGGATCCTACATTTGTACCAAACTTAACCTTAAATGCGGCACTACAATACTACGGTAACTCTTACCAAGATACGGCTGCAAACTACAAATTGCCTTCTTACACCACCGTAGATTTCGGCGCAAAATATGTAGTAAAAATGAATGATAAACAAAGCCTAACTTTCCGTGGTGGCGTTGAAAATGCCTTCAACAAACACTACTGGCAAGTTCAACGCGGGCTATATGACCGCAGCTTTGCTGTGTTAGGTATGCCACGTACTTACTGGGCGAATATGGAATATTCATTCTAAGCATAAAAAACAAGCGGTCTCATTTTGGTAAATTTTTGCGGAAATTTGACCGCTTGCATCGTAACCCAAAAGGTGTGCCTCACGCACACCTTTTGTCATAGAGATCTCATTTAACATTCTACTATTCATGAATTGGCAAACTGAACTCAACCAAAGTTTTTCTTGGCTGATAATGGCGCTCATTTATGCCTCATGTGGGCTAGTGATTAGTGCTTATCTGATCCGCCAAACGCCCTTCGGACAGAAATTTTGGCATATTACTCGCCCTTGTTGGCAAAAAGCTAATCAACCTAAAGCGATCGCCTTAGCATTGTTACTTCTCTTGATGGTGTTGCTTGAAGTGCGCATCAGCGTGCTTAATTCTTTTTTTTACAACGGATTATATAAATCCTTGCAAGACAAAGATGCCAGTGCCTTTTGGTTCTTTGCGGGCATCAATGCACTTTTAGTCATCACTAAAATCATTCACTCTATTCTCAACTATTTTCTGACCCAAATGGTTGAAATTCGATGGCTGGAAAGTTTAAATAAAGAGATGTTATTGCGTTGGTTAAACAACAAAAATTACTTTCGTGTTCAATATGAGAAAGAATTACCAGATAACATCGACCAACGTATTGAACAAGATGCCACGGCTTTCATTTCAGGAACCATTGAGATGGTGCGCGGTGTCGTTAATTCGGTGGTTGCAACAATTGAATTTACCATTATTCTTTGGGGGCTTTCAGGTATTCTTCCGCTATTTGGCCTTGAAATACCAAAAGGCGTCGTGTTCTTTATCTATCTCTTTATTTTGATTGCTACCACCTTGTCAATTTGGATTGGTCGCCCACTGATCAATCTCAACTTTAATAAAGAAAAACTACAAGGGGATTATCGTTATTCTCTGATTCGTGTTCGAGATAACGCTGAAAGTATCGCGTTTTATTCAGGCGAAGAGAAAGAGCAGGCGCATTTGCAACATAAATTCGAGGCAATTATTCAAAATCGTTGGAAAATTGTGCGCAAAATGTTGGGATTAGATGGATTTAATACTGGGGTCACGCAAGTCGCAATGATCCTGCCGCTGATGCTACAAGCGCCGCGCTTCTTTGCAGGTAGTGCCAGCCTTGGGGATATGCACCAAACGGTTCAATCATTTAACCGTTTAATGCGCGCGCTCTCATTTTTCCGCCTGTTTTATGAGGAATTTACCCTTTATCAAGCCAGGTTAAATCGTCTTTATGGCTTTTTTACAACCTTAGATAACCTAGATGCACTACCAGAAAAGAAACCTATGCCTTGTGCAAATGGCTTCCATCTTAAAAATTTTGGGTTAAAAGATGTTGAAGGTAAAGTGCTACTACAAGATATCAATATTGAGTTACAAGCAGGAGATGCATTGCTGATTCAAGGCGCCTCAGGTGCCGGTAAAACGACCTTGTTAAAGGCACTTGCAGGTATCTACCCGTTTGAAACGTTTGGTGAGGCTGAACATACTTGTACTGATTCGCAATTGTTCTTACCTCAGCGACCTTATATGCCACAAGGAACCTTACGTGAGGCAATTTGCTACCCTCACCTTGAAGCAACTGATTTTGAAATTAAGCAAGCGATGGAAGTGTGTGCATTAGATAAATATACACACGCACTTGATATCGAGACTGATTGGCAAGCAACACTCTCTCCCGGTGAATTACAACGTGTTGCGTTCGTGCGTATTATTCTAGCGAAACCTAAATTGATTTTCCTAGATGAAACCACTTCTGCCTTAGATGAACCAACTGAGGCGGTGCTTTATCGAACCGTAAAACATTGGTTGCCGGAGAGTATTATCATCAGTGTTGGTCATCGTGGTACCTTACAAAGTTTCCATAATAAACAGCTCATGTTAGGTAAGCCTCGTTATGAATGCGCTTATGCGATTTAGTTTTTACAAGCGGTCAAATTTTTTCGACCGCTTGCAAATTTATACTAGATTTTTGGTTGTTTTTTTGGCATAATTTCGCCCGTTTTTCGTCTATCTAATAGACGTTAAACAGGATTTATTTTTTAACACTAAAACACACACATATCATCAGCTAGAGATTGGGGTGCGAGAAATCGTTGATTTTCTAGGATATGTGGAGGCTAAACCCCGTCTTGTCTTTCATAAGTGGCAAGGCAAACAACATAAAAGGAAAATTCTTATGGCACAAGTTTCTATGCGCGATATGCTTAACGCGGGCGTTCACTATGGTCACCAAACTCGTTACTGGAACCCAAAAATGAAACCATTCATTTTCGGTGCGCGTAACGGTGTTCACGTAATCAACTTAGAAAAAACTTTACCATTATTCAACGAAGCATTAGCTGAGTTAACTCGCATTTCAAGCAACAACGGTAAAGTATTATTCGTTGGTACAAAACGTGCAGCATCTGAAGCAGTTAAAGCAGCAGCAGTAGAATGCCAACAATTCTACGTTAACCACCGTTGGTTAGGTGGTATGTTGACTAACTGGAAAACTGTTCGTCAATCAATCAAACGTTTAAAAGATTTAGAAGCTCAAACTCAAGACGGTACTTTTGACAAAATCACTAAAAAAGAAGCGTTAATGCGTACCCGTGAGTTAGAAAAATTAGAGTTAAGCTTAGGCGGTATCAAAGATATGAACGGCTTACCTGATGCAATTTTTGTAATTGGTGCAGACCACGAACATATCGCAATCAAAGAAGCAAACAACTTAGGTATTCCTGTATTTGCTATCGTTGATACCAACTCTACACCGGATGGCGTAAACTACATCATCCCTGGTAACGATGACGCAACTCGTGCGATCCAACTTTACTTAGATTCAGCTGTAGCTGCAATCAAAGAAGGTAAAGGTTCAAACGTTGAAGCTGAATTAGCAGCTGAATAATTCTGAGGCTTTAGCCCTTCATTTACCAAAAACAGGGGCAAAATATCGTCCCTGTTTTCTTATCTAAATTTATTCTGAGGATATTAAAATGGCTGAAATTACAGCATCATTAGTAAAAGAACTTCGTGAGCGTACTGGCGCTGGCATGATGGAATGTAAAAAAGCGTTAGTAGAAGCAAACGGTGATATCGAATTAGCAATCGACAACATGCGTAAATCAGGTCAAGCTAAAGCAGCTAAAAAAGCTGGTCGTGTAGCAGCTGAAGGCGTAATCGTTGCACGCGTTGGCGCAGGTTTCGGCGTATTAGTTGAAATGAACTGTGAAACTGACTTCGTAGCAAAAGATGCTGGCTTCTTAGGCTTAGCAAACGAAGTTGTTGATTTTGCTGCAGCAAACAAAGGCACCACTATCGATGCATTAAAAGCACAATTTGAAGAAAAACGTGCCGCATTAGTAGCAAAAATTGGTGAAAACATGGACATCCGTCGTGTTCAATACTTAGAAGGCCAAGTAATCGCACAATACTTACACGGTGCAAAAATCGGTGTATTAGTTGCTGGTGAAGGTTCTGAAGATGAATTGAAAAAAGTTGCAATGCACGTTGCTGCTTCTAAACCAGAATTCGTTAACCCAGAAGATGTTTCTGCAGATGTAGTAGAACACGAACGTCAAATCCAAATTGACATCGCAATCAACTCTGGTAAACCAAAAGAAATCGCAGAAAAAATGGTTGAAGGCCGTATGAAGAAATTCACCGGCGAAGTTTCATTAACAGGTCAAGCATTTGTAATGGATCCTTCACAATCTGTAGGTGACTACTTAAAATCTGTAAATACTAAAGTTTCTAACTTCATCCGTTTAGAAGTTGGTGAAGGTATTGAGAAAGTTGAAGAAGATTTCGCAGCAGAAGTTGCAAAAATCACTGGCGGTAACGCTTAATTTTCTCTAGAGAATACAAAAAAGCAGATCATTGTGATCTGCTTTTTTATTTTGCTTTTTCTCCACCTCTACTACAAGCAGTTCGGTCTATTAGGCTAGCTTGAAAACTAGAGACTACCGATACAAATCTAGCAATGGTGAGGAAAATGGCGTCCAATAAACACCTTTCAGCCCACTTTCTACTAATCGGTCATTTAACCAAGTATTGCAAGTATTAAATAAATGATAACGCCCTTTCGCTTCGTAAAAGGCATCATTAGACTGATAATGAATACCTTTAAGTAAGATAGATTTCCCATCTTCTTGCTTAAAACTCTCCGATAGCAATTTTGTTAACCGTTGATATTGCTCAGAAGTAGCAGAAAATTTCACGATATAATCATCTTCTTTTGGTTCAAAGTTATAATATGTGATATGAATCAGTGTGCGATTTAACCCACTTAATGCCCCAAGTGCATTAGATACACTTAAATCTTTCCATTCTGGCGTGTACAAATAAAAATTACGCTCCCCCCATCCTAACCCGACATAGGCTACATTGGCATCATCAGTAATGGTATCGACTGGATTTACAACACTAGTCCAATCAAAAACCTCATTTTTCAAGGGCATAACCACATCAGTATGAACGCCATTACTGACTAAAAATAGCGTAATTTCCCCTTTTGGCTGCGCCTGATTAACCGGTAACGAAGCGAAAATCCAAGCGGCTAAAAGATAAGAGAAAACAAAAAGTAGAAAGATTAGCAGCCACTTACCGATTTTTTTAAGCAATTTAGTTAAAAAACACATTATTTAGGTTTTATAAAAAATTAACGATTTCATCTTGTTATTCTCCATCAAATTAGCCATTTTTTCATTAAATTTTACCTAGTTGCTATTCAATTTACTTAGTTTCTCCTATTAGCAAAAATGACTATTTAATAGTAGCAGAAATGAATTGTATCGGTATAATATGTAGGCTAATAAATCTATTCATTCACTAAGGAATTAACATGAAAAAAATCTCCACATTTGCTTTAGTCGCAATGATTTCATCAACAACCTTTGCAGCTACAACATCAAGCAAAGAGAATAAATCAGAAAATGCTACTCTGCCAACGATTTATCTCTCTATTTTCGATAAAACACAAGATCCATCTCCAGATTTAAATAAAAAAGAAATCTCTCATTCAAATAAAAATGAAAAACTCTGCTGGGTAGCAACGGGTGCATTTACAGAACAAGAAACAGTAAGTGAAACATTCAAAGCACCAGCAAAAATGAAATTTACCATAAATAATATTGAAGGTGCTAAAATAGTTTCATCACCAGATAAGAAGGTTCATACCATTACTTATACTCGTCCAACAATAGAAAATGGTAAATATATGATGAACTGTTGGTTATTTGATAAACAAGATCCAATCGGTAAATATGTTCTTACCGTTAAAATCGGTGAACAAGAATTAGAAAAACAAGTTTTCTACATTAAAAAATAATTTTTCATCTTAAAATGACCATGTTTCTGGAATATGCCTTCTCTAACATGGTCATATTCTATTTTGCTTTACCAGTAACAGCTATATAAATAATCTCAAGCGGTTATTTTCTTTTATTCTTTTATTCTTTTACTAAATTCACTCTTTCGCTAATATCCTTTAAGTTAGAATATTGTTCAACTAATCTCGGGACATCATCTAAGCTCATCGCAAACATCCATAGATAAGTGCTAACTGAATAAATATGCCCAGCATTTACATTGCCTTGAATCGCCATCCATGAAAAAGCAAATCCAAAAAGTATACTCATGGCAATGCCAACAGCTAAATACCCGATTGCCTCTCGATTAGAAATCAATATCCGAAAACGTGCCATTAAATCATAATGCCGCCAAAGCTGATTAGATTTTCCTTCCTTAATAAAGTAATTATCTTTTTCTAATCGATTATTTAAACGAAAGTAAAGTGATTCACTCATTGCTACAAAACTAGGGAGTAACCAACTAAAGAATGCCAAAATAATTAAAGCCAATACACCTGCCCAGAACTCTAAAACAAGTAACATTACACAAGCACCCAAAATAGAAGCAATAGACGTTGCTGCAATTGGTAAATGTTCTTCAAAGAAATTAACAAATTCTCTAGACAGCGCTACCCGAGCAGTAATTGCCGAATGTAATATTTGCTTTTCTCGTTGTTCTAATACTACAGGAACAGCAATTTGAGTATAGATTTTTGTAAAAGTGCGGGTATCTACTGCCCGCCGTAATGCACCTATCATCCACATCAATAGCACAACTAAACCATACATTAATGATTGAAAAATATTGCCGTCTATAACCGCATTAATAACCCATCCACCAAAAACTGGATAAATCATTAATAATAGATTTTCTGCTCCAACTAAGCCCAAAGTCACCAATAATTTTCTTTGATGAGTTTTAGCTATATTTGTTAACATTCTCCACATAACACCATAAAAGTCCTAAAAATTACTAATTCAAAAAGTCTAATCCATTTGAAAATCAAAAACAAGTAAATTTTAAGACTATTTATTTGATTATATAAACATGCTACAATTTTATTGAATACAAAAAGAGTAAGGAATGTTAATGTATAGTTTTAATCTTATCGGGAAACATATTGGAGAAATAGACGCTGTAATAGACAGTTGGATTAGCGAATTAGGACTAAGCTATGCACATTTTGCTGTACTCTATACGCTTGCTTCTACCCCTAATCAGCAATGTACACAAAAGGAAATTTGCGATATTCACTACCTTCCAAAACAAACTGTATTTAATATTTGTAAAGATTATCGAGAAAGAGGCTGGATTGAATTTAAAATAAGTGAAACAGACAAACGTGAACGAATCATGTGCTTAACTGATTCAGGTAAAATACAAGCTGAACCTGTCATGCAGAATACTAATCTATTGTGTGATAATGCACTAGCAACTTTTGGTGAAGAAAAAACGACCCAATTATTTACGCTAATGCATGAATTTAGCCAAATCTGCCAAAGTGAAATACTACGCTTAAAGAAAGATAATAAAAAAAGCCATGTATAGATTGTGAAAATCTAAAACATGGCAGTTGTAATGGTAGAAATTATTTCCCAACATAGAAAACTTGTTTTTCCAATTCATGTTTACCAATTTTCACAGTAAGAACATATTTACCAATCGGATCTTGCGGCTCAAATTCCCAACAATTTGACATTGTATTCGGAGCCTTTCTTGGATTAGTATAAGTAACTGAATTGACTTTTTTATCTGGAGATGAAACCAATTTGGCGTTTTTCAAATCATCTGTAGACAATTCATGTATTCCTTCAGCTTCAAGAGTTTCAGTGACAATTTCCTGCTCATCAAATATCCCTGTCGCCACCCAGCACACTAACTCATTTTTATTTGAACGAGAAATTTCTTTTTTATGTAAATCTGGAGAAGGATTTTGTCTTTTATCAAAAACGGAGAGGATAATCTCTGGAGTGTCTCTTGACATCGCTGATACTTCTGTAACAAATGTCGCTGATAAAACGGTTGTGATCAAAGCCAATATTAAATTCTTTTTCATGCTCATTCCTTAATCAATAAATTCCTTTTGCAAATTTTAAGAAAAAAATAACCGCTTGCAATAAACTGCAAACGGTTATTTCAAGTTAACCCAATAGCTGTTTTGCAGCTTCTACAACAACAGAAACTGCTTTTTCTTCAGTTTCTTTCATTGTCGCTTCATTTGGGATTTCTTGCTGAGTGCGGTTAACAATCACGCCTGCAACCATACCCGCTTTTAAGCCTAAAGCCGCACACATCGTAAATAAAGTTGCAGACTCCATTTCGTAGTTCATTACGTTAAGATCTTGCCACTGTTTTAACAAGCCTTGATAGTCTTTATAAACTTTACCACTGTAAGTGTCATAACGTTCTTGACCTGGATAAAAGGTATCTGATGATGCAGTAATACCAACATAAGGCGTTACGCCTTTTTGTTTTGCTGCTTGGTATAGTGCCGTTGTACATTCAAAGTTTGCCGCCGCTGGATACGCTAATGGGGCAAAATGTTGGCTTGCACCATCTAAACGAACTGAAGCAGTAGTAATTAAAATATCCCCTACGTTAATATACGGTTGAATTGCACCGGTAGTCCCAATACGTAAGAACGTGCGAACACCTAGCTGAGCCAATTCTTCCACACAAATTGAGGTTGAAGGCCCACCGATACCCGTTGAGCAAACCACAATCGGCTGACCATTGATATAACCTAACCAAGAGTTATATTCACGAGTGCTCGCTAAAAATTCAGGATTATCTAATTGTTTAGCAATGCGCTCGCTACGAGCTGGATCTCCAGGAACAATTGCTAATGTTGCACCTTTTAATTGCGCTTTAGTTAAATTAAGATGAAATACATCTGACATAGTCAATCTCCTTATTTTCGATCGATTAAAATTATTTCTTAGTAATTGCGCCTAAAATTCCACGCATAATCTGTTTAGTAACCTGATTACGTAAATTACGTCCTACTTGTTGGGCTACTTGACTTACCATTTGTTCCGCTAGCGATTGTTCTTTTTTCTTTTTGGTACCAAAAATTGAAGAAAGCATGCCACCTAAGAATCCTTCATCCTCTTCTTCCGCTTTCTCTGCAGTTGCCACTTGTTGCTGACCATTTAATACTTCAAAAGCAGATTCATTATCAACATATTGGCTGTAATATGCATATAAATCATCTTGTTTTACTAAGGCATTTCGCTCTTCATTGCTCAATGGTGCCAACTGACTTTTCGGTGGGTAAACCATAGCAATTTCTACTGGTGTTGGCATTCCTTTTTCATCTAAAATTGAGATAAGCGCTTCACCAACACCTAAAGTGGTAATCGCTTCTACAACATTCACGCCAGGGTTTGCACGGAATGTTTCGGCAGCGGATTTTACTGCTTTTTGATCGCGTGGAGTAAAGGCTCTTAACGCATGCTGAATACGGTTACCTAATTGACCTAATACTGATTCAGGTAAATCTAGCGGATTTTGTGTTACGAAATAAACACCCACACCTTTAGAACGAATTAAGCGAACAACTTGCTCAATTTTATCTACCAATACTTTTGGTGCACCGTCAAATAATAAATGCGCTTCATCAAAAAAGAGTACAAATTTCGGTTTTTCTAAATCGCCTACTTCCGGCAACGTTTCGAATAACTCAGCCATAAACCAAAGCAAGAACGCGCCATACATACGCGTAGAGTTCACTAATTTTTCTGAATTTAAAATATTGATAACGCCTTTGCCATCACGGGTTTGTAACCAATCTTGTAAATTTAATGCTGGCTCGCCGAATAATTTCTCTGCACCTTCATTTTCAAGGGTTAATAATGCACGTTGAATCGCACCAATACTCGCAGCTGAAACGTTGCCATATTCCACTTGGAAAGCTTTAGCATTATCTGCAACAAACTTAAGCATTGATCGCAAATCTTCCAAATCGATCAGTAATAAGCCTTTATCATCAGCTACACGGAAAACTAAATTCAACAAGCCTTCTTGTGTGTCATTTAAATTAAGTAAGCGAGAAAGCAACATCGGCCCCATTTCAGAAATCGTTGTTCTTAATGGGATACCTGTTTCCCCAAATACATCCCAATAAGAGACAGGATAACCGCTTAAATAATCCTCTCCGCCTAAATTAAATTGGTTAATACGTTCTGCAACTTTTCCACTAAATCCGCCCGCTTGTGCAAGGCCTGAAAGGTCACCTTTCACATCTGCTAAAAAAACTGGTACGCCATCATCACTGAAAGCCTCCGCTAATTTGCGTAATGTGACCGTCTTACCCGTTCCTGTTGCACCAGCAATTAAACCATGACGGTTTGCCATTTTAGAATTTAATGAAATAATTTGCCCATTTTTACTTTGAGCGATGCCATAGTGTGCCATAATTGATTCTCTTGTAATTTTAAAAGGCTATGCCTTTTTAATGCCATATTTAAAGCCGTTTTCCCACTGCTGTTGGTATTGATGCGTATGAGAAAGCGTATTGCGACAATAGTTCACACGCTGTTGATACATTGCCTCTTTTTGATAACGGAAAGATTTCCCTACCCGATAGCCGTCTAAATACCAATCATCTGGTTCACTGCATTGGGCAGTATTTAATCTGACCGTTGTTACCATATTTTCTGTTGTCGTATTAGGAACTTGTTTGGCTCGAGTTTTCTTTGATTTTTTCATCAGTGCATTTTGTTGCGGACTTTCTTTCAAAACAGGGACACCTTGATGCTCTTCTGGTTCGAATAATTTATCTAAGTTATTTAAATCTTCTAACACAGTATCCAAATTGGCTGTGCCACATGCACTAAGCAAGAAAGAGAACAAAATCCCTAAAATCCATCTTTTTCTAAGCATAAAGCGGTTATTAACGTTTGCGTTTATTTGGAGAATAACTTCTTGTCCGTGGTTGTGAAACTTTCGGTAAATGTAATAGCGCTTGGCTATCATACTGACTAACCGGAATGGCATGGCCAATATATTCTTCAATCGCCGGTAAGTTCACGGCATAACGTTCACAAGCAAAGCTAATTGAATGACCACTCTCGCCTGCTCGCCCTGTTCGCCCGATACGATGAACATAGTCTTCTCGATCATCTGGCAAATCGTAGTTAAACACATGAGTTACTTGCGGAATATGCAATCCGCGCGCAGCGACATCAGTTGCAACCAAAATATCAACATTGCCCGCAGTAAATCCTTCCAAGATCGCTACACGTTTTTTCTGAGGGATATCCCCCGTTAATAATCCAACACGATGCCCATCTGCTTGTAAATAACGCCAAATTTCTTCACATTTATGTTTAGTATTACTAAATATAATACAACGTTCTGGCCATTCTTCTTCTAAAAGGGTTAGCAAAAGCGCCATTTTGTCTTCATTAGATGGATAAAATAATTCTTCTTTAATGCGATGCCCTGTACGCTGCAATGGTTCAACTTCAACATATTGCGCTTCGTGCATATCTTCATAAGCCAACTCTCGAACTCTTGGTGAAAGTGTTGCTGAGAAAAGTAAAGTCAAACGCTGCTCTGGCTTCGGTGCTTTACGCATTAAATAGCGAATATCTTTAATAAAACCTAAATCGAACATACGATCCGCTTCATCAAGCACAACAACTTGTACGCAATCAAGGTTAATAATCCCTTGTTTGACATAATCAATCATGCGTCCAGTTGTCCCTACTAAAATATCAACCCCTTGCGTAATCGTATTCACTTGCTGATCATACCCTTCCCCACCATAAGCAAGTGCTAATTGTAGCCCAGTATCACGTAGTAATTTTTCAGCATCATGCGCAATTTGAATACTCAGCTCACGAGTAGGCGACATAATCATCGCACGCGGTTGATTGGCTTTTTTATCAATAGGATGCGTTAATAAATAATGAACGGTGGCAATTAAAAATGCCATGGTTTTTCCTGTACCAGTTTGCGCTTGTCCAGCGACATCTTTGCCTAACAAAGTAATTGGCAATGTTTTCGCCTGAATTGGCGTACAAAATTCAAAGCCGCTTTGATTCAGTGAAGCGACAATTTTTTCATGAATCGGTAAATCTGAAAAACGTGTTTCAGTGAGGTGTTTAGACATAAATATTTCCTCTTAATATCATCTTTTGAAAGATACCACAAAGCGCTACAGAAAGCGAAAAAAGCGGTCGAATTTGCAACATTTTTTGCAAATCAGACCGCTTTTTAAACGCTTTAGAAAGCCTGTTGTTATCCGCTTTTTAACTTATTCGGCAAAATAGTTTGAAAGAGCTCTCGACTTTTTAATGGCTGTGAGCCCAAATAAGGTTTTAATACCATTCGAGTAAACCGCTTTGCTGCTTGTTGCGTGGATTTTTCGCTAAAATCTAAGGCTTCAAAAGCCAGTAAATCTTTACCTAAGAAACTCAAATTGTTCTGTAAAAGTGAAGCAATAAATCCCTCGTTTTCTCGAAATTGATACCACATATTCGCTAAAACAGGTTCGCCAGTCGCCGCACAATGCGTAAAATCAACGCCATAGCCTAACGCTTTTAACGTATGAAATTCGAAAGTTCGTAAAGTCGGTTCAAGTTGATTCGGTTGCAATGCTAAACTCGTTAAACATTGCAAATACTGCTGAAATAACTGCGGGTAAGGCGTTTGATTTTCTAGCACCCGAGTGAGCACTTCATTGACATAAAAACCACTATATAAAGCCATTGGCACCATCGGCAGTGTCATTGAAATAGCTTCCGCTTTGGTTAAAGTTTTTAACTCGCCCTTTCCCGTCCAACGCAAAAGCAGAGGCGTAAAAGACTGCAATACGGCTTTTAACGGAGATTTCCCTCGTCTTGCCCCTTTAGCCAATAAAGTTAAACGCCCATGATGCTCCGTAAAGAAATCGACGAGCAAGCTACTTTCGCTATATTCTCGTCGATGCAACACAAAAGCACGTTCTAACGGAATGCTTTCATTCATACCAAGTTCCGATTCAGAGGGGGCTATTCATCCATGTAACCAAGGCTACGTAAAGCACGCTCATCATCTGCCCAACCAGATTTCACTTTTACCCAAAGCTCAAGGTGTACTTGAGCATCAAATAAACGTTCCATGTCTGCACGCGCTTCAATACCGATGGTTTTGATCTTCTGACCTTTGGCGCCAATCACCATTTTTTTCTGCCCTTCTCGCTCAACTAAAATCAAGCCGTTAATTTCATAAACACCACGCTCATTAACTTTGAATTGTTCAATTTCTACCGTCACAGAATAAGGTAATTCTTCTCCTGTAAAACGCATCAATTTTTCACGAATAATTTCCGATGCCATAAAGCGTTGGCTACGATCTGTTACATATTCTTCTGGGAAATGATGAACGCCTTCACGTAAAGAATCACGCACAATTTTTTGCAGAATATGGACGTTTTTACCACGTTGAGCTGAAATCGGCAGAATCTCAACAAAATCAAATTTTTGTGATAATTCGGTAATATGTGGCAATAATTCATCTTTTTCTTTTACATTGTCGATTTTGTTGATAGCTAACACAACCGGCGCTTTGGCTGCACGCAATTTGTTTAGTACCATTTCATCATCTTCAGTCCATTTGGTTCCTTCAACCACAAAGATAATCAAATCGACATCACCAATCGCAGAACTTGCTGCACGGTTCATTAAACGGTTAATCGCACGTTTTTCTTCAATATGTAATCCTGGAGTATCCACATAAATCGCTTGATAAGCACCTTCAGTATGAATGCCCACAATACGGTGGCGAGTCGTTTGTGCTTTACGTGAAGTAATTGAGATCTTTTGCCCAAGAATTTTATTTAATAAGGTCGATTTCCCTACGTTAGGACGCCCAACAATGGCGATAAAGCCACAATAAGTTTTTTGATTTTCTGTCATTTTGTATTCCTATTCATTCAATTGCCTACTTAATCGGGCAATTATGGATTATTTTTTCGTAATTGCCACTAGCACTTGTTCCGCCGCATTTTGTTCTGCTTTACGGCGACTTGTCCCACTACCAATAAATAGCATATCAAGCTGAGTGACTTGGCAGCTTACTTTAAAAGTTTGATTATGCGCTTCGCCTTTAATATCAATCACTTCATAGATTGGCAAAGGCTGTTTCCGACTTTGTAAAAATTCTTGTAAACGTGTTTTAGGATCTTTCTGCGCTTCGCCCGGTCTAATTTCTGCAAGGAATCCCGCATACCAGTCATACACCTTCTGCATGGCTTGCTCCATTCCTTTATCAAGATAAATCGCGGCAATGATGGCTTCTACACAGTCCGCTAAAATTGACTCTCGACGATGGCCTCCACTTTTTAATTCGCCCGGCCCTAATTTTAGAAATTCTCCTAAGTTAAATTCACGCGCAATCATTGCTAAAGTGTGTTCACGCACTAAAGTCGCACGCATTCGGCTTAACTCGCCTTCATTAGCTTTTGGAAATTGGTCAAATAACGCTTTGCCGATAGCAAAATTCAGGATGGAGTCGCCCAAAAATTCAAGACGCTCATTATTTTTTGATGCCGCACTGCGGTGGGTTAAGGCTTGAGTGAGGTAATCAAGGGTTTCAAATTGATAACCCAATTTTTTCTGTAATCGTTCTAATTGCATAATTTTTTGGGATTTCCCAAGTTTTTGTTACAAAGGGCATTGCTTGCCCTTCAAAGGTTTAAAGCGGTCAGATTTGCAAAACATTTTGCAAATTTAACCGCTTGTTAATTATTGAATTGAGGTAAACATTCTCTCAAAGCGTAAACCTTTCGGGAACTCATTTGGTTTTTTATCTAAACTTAACCAAATAAATGTCGCTTTACCTACAATATTTTTCTCTGGTACGAATCCCCAAAAACGGCTGTCTTCACTGTTATCGCGGTTATCGCCCATCACAAAATAATACCCTTCCGGTACTAACCACTCATTCGTTGGCTGACCTTCTTGTTGGAAGAAGTAAGGCGCGTAATGGAATGCGTTAGGGTGGTTGAGAATTTGATGTGTAATGTCGCCAATTTCAGTTTTCTCAATTTGCATTTCGCCACGATAGAAGAAATCCGGATTCGCTTTCGCACCTTCGTATTGGAATACTTTAACCGTACCATCTTTATGCGTTACAGTTAAAGATTGATTCGCTTCATCATATTTAACTCTATCGCCACCGATTCCGACAATACGCTTAATGTAATCCACACCCGACATATTATCGCCTTTCGCATCCAATTCTTTCGCTATAATTGAACGTTGCTGTGGAGAACTTTCTAATAAAGCTTGTTTAGGTGTTTTAAAAACAATTACATCGCCACGTTCGGGACGTCCTGTTTCAATTAGCGTATTTTGCCAAATGGGATCTTTGATGCCATAAGAAAATTTATTCACAACCAAGAAATCACCGACACGCAACGTAGGCTCCATTGAACCACTTGGGATTTGAAAGGGTTCAAAAATGAAAGAACGTAAAATGGTGACTAACGTTAACACCCCAAACAGCGAACTAAAAAATTCGCTGATGCCGTTTTTCTTCTCTTTAGCGCTACTGCATTTCTCATATAACCAGCAACCACCGCAAATAATCACGAGGCCAACAAGGATAATCGAAATGCCGTTTGGAATTTGTAGTGAATCCAACCATTTCCAAATTCCATACAATACACCAATAAATACTACCGGTATAACTACTCCCATAATGGGTCTCCTTTTATCAAAAAATTGCGGTCAATTTGCAAAATTTGCTTCTTATCTGACCGCTTGCATAAGGGGAAATTCCAGATTAAATCACTAATCTTTACCAACATGAAGAATCGCTAAGAACGCTTCTTGCGGAACTTCTACGTTACCGAGTGATTTCATGCGTTTTTTACCCTCTTTTTGTTTTTGAAGGAGTTTTTTCTTACGGCTTACGTCACCACCATAACATTTTGCTAATACGTTTTTACGTAATTGTTTTACGGTTGAACGCGCAATAATGTGGTTCCCAATCGCCGCTTGAATCGCAATATCAAATTGTTGGCGTGGAATTAAATCTTTCATTTTTTCCACCAATTCGCGTCCGCGATATGGTGCGTTATCTTTATGTACAATCAGCGCTAATGCATCAACACGATCGCCGTTAATCATAATATCTACGCGAACCATGTCCGCTGTTTGGAAACGTTTGAAACCATAATCTAACGAAGCATAACCACGAGAGGTAGATTTTAAGCGATCGAAGAAATCTAATACCACTTCGCCCATTGGAATTTCATACGTTAGCGCAATTTGGTTACCGTGATAAACCATGTTGGTTTGTACGCCACGTTTTTCCACACAAAGTGTAATTACGTTACCTAAGAACTCTTGTGGCACCAGCATATTACATTCAGCAATCGGCTCACGAATTTCACTAATATTGCTAATCGGCGGTAATTTCGATGGGCTATCGACATACACGGTTTCACCGTTTGTTTGTAGCACTTCATAAACTACGGTCGGTGCTGTTGTAATGAGATCTAAATCATACTCACGTTCTAAACGCTCTTGAATGATCTCCATGTGCAATAAGCCTAAGAAGCCACAACGGAAACCAAAGCCTAATGCCGTGGAGTTTTCTGGTTCGTAGAATAATGAAGCATCATTTAAACTTAATTTACCAAGCGCATCACGGAAAGCCTCATAATCATCTGAGCTAATTGGGAATAAACCGGCATAAACTTGTGGTTTAACTTTTTTAAAGCCCGGCAGGACTTCTGTTGCTGAATTGTGATGATGGGTTAAGGTATCCCCTACTGGTGCACCTAAAATATCTTTAATTGCACAAACAACCCAGCCCACTTCACCAGTTTTAAGTTCGGTGGTATCTTCTTGTTTTGGTGTAAAAATACCTAGGCGATCAACATTGTACGATTGTCCTGTACTCATCACTTTGATCTTATCGCCTTTTTTAATCACGCCATTTTTCACACGAACCAATGACACCACACCTAAATAGTTATCAAACCAAGAGTCAATGATTAGTGCTTGTAATGGCGCTTCTGGATCACCTTCTGGTGCAGGAATTTTGTGAACAATTTCTTCCAATACATCTTCAATACCGACACCTGTTTTTGCCGAACAGCGCACCGCTTCCATCGCATCAATCCCAACGATATCTTCAATCTCTTCCGCTACACGTTCCGGATCTGCTGCAGGTAAGTCAATTTTGTTTAAAATTGGCACAACCTCTAAGTCCATTTCAATTGCGGTATAGCAGTTTGCTAAGGTTTGCGCCTCTACCCCTTGCCCTGCATCAACAACTAATAATGCCCCTTCACAAGCCGCTAATGAACGAGACACTTCATAAGAAAAGTCCACGTGTCCTGGAGTATCGATAAAGTTAAGTTGATAAGTTTCACCATCTTTCGCTTTATAATTTAAGGTTACGCTTTGTGCTTTGATGGTAATACCACGTTCGCGCTCAAGATCCATTGAATCTAATACTTGCGCTGCCATTTCACGGTCAGATAAACCGCCACAGGTTTGAATTAAACGGTCTGATAAAGTCGATTTACCGTGGTCGATATGCGCGATAATTGAAAAGTTACGAATATTTTTCATGTTCATAAGGGCAAAAAATGTCCTGTTAATTATTTAATAAGCCAAAAATTTAATCGGGTGATTTTACTTGAAATTAAAGGCTTTGGAAAGGAAGAGTAAAGGGAGAAATGAAACAAGCGGTTAATTTGTCAGATTTTTTTGCAAATTAACCGCTTGATAAAATTATTCTTTAGATTTCCAAACTAACGGGTCAACGCCGCGATGAATTAGATCTTTATGTTCTTCAATTCTAAAGACAGGTTCTTCGCCATTTTTAGCTTGTTGTAGATAATCTTTTAATACTCGCCAAACTAATGGTGACAAAATTAAAATCGCAATGAGGTTAATAACTGCCATTGATGCCATGATAGTATCGGCAAATGCCCAAACAATCCCGCCATCACGTACTGCACCAAAGTAAACGAAGAATAATACAACTGCTCTAAAGCTCCAAACAAACCATGCTTTGTTTCTGATATAGCGAATGTTGGTTTCTGCGTAAGCATAGTTCCCAATAATTGAGGTATAGCAGAATAGTAAGAGAATAAAAGCAAGGAAATGTACACCGAAATCACCTAAGTGATATTGTAATGCCGTTTGGGTAAGTTCAACCCCTTTTAAGGTTTGGCTGCCATAGTTATCTGACATCAGAATAATGACTGCAGTACAACTACAAACGACCATCGTATCAACAAATACACCAAGCATTTGGATTAAGCCTTGGCTTACTGGGTGTTTTGCATCTGAAGTTGCTGCTGAGTTTGGTGCAGAACCCATACCCGCTTCATTAGAGAATAAACCTCGTTTAATCCCCATCAGCATCGTTTTAGAAACTAAGCTACCGAACATTCCACCAGCTACCGCAGAGAAATCAAAAGCGCTATCAATAATTAGGCCAAACATAGCAGGCACACGACTCATGTTCATTCCTAAAATAATCACTGCGATGATTAAATAAAACAGCGCCATCATAGGAACAACTCTAGAAGAAACTTGCCCAATGCGTTTTACCCCACCAGCAATAATGATGCCAGTTAAGATTACTAAAACAGCACCAACATATTCGCCTTTCCAGCCCCATGCGTTGCTTGTTGCAGCAACAATCGAGTTAGATTGCACTGCATTGAATGCAAAACCGAAAGTAAAAATTAAAGTTACCGCAAAAGCAATTGCCATCGGTTTAAATTTTAAACCACGGGTGATGTAGTAAGCAGGCCCACCACGAAACATCCCATTCGGATCACGCGTTTTATAAAGCTGCGCTAAAGTTGATTCTGCAAATGCTGAACTCATCCCAATAAATGCCGTAACCCACATCCAGAATACCGCACCTGGCCCACCTAATGCGATAGCGGTCGCTACCCCACCAATATTACCGACACCTACACGGCTAGCAAGCCCTGTTGCGAAAGCTTGGAATGGTGTTAACGAATCGCCTTCTGCAGCACGTCCACCCCACATCTCACGAATACTTCTAGGCAACAAACGTAGCTGCACTAAGCCAGTCGTAATAGTAAAGAACATCCCCACGCCAAGGAGTAACAAAATAGTTATATCCCAAAGTGGCCCATCTACGGTATTTACGAACCAGGTTAATAGGCTTTCAAACCCTGAAATAATGGTATCCATAAGACCTCACTATGTTAAATGCTAAAAAATGAACTTTTTGCATTGTAACGAATTTTCAACATTTGAAAAGTTTTTTAAATCTAATTCATAAAAAAGTCAGCTAGCGTTTAAAAAACGTATTCGGTACATTTTCTGTTAAAAAGCTGCTATGCAGTAACAATATTGCCATGACAACAAGCAATAATCCTAGTCCGAACTGAATTATCGAAAGCAAACGGCGGTTTGTTTTTGTGGAAAAATAAAAGCGACTTAAAGAAACAGCTTTTTGTCTAAGCCCTAATACCAATAAAGCGAACAAGCAAAGTGTGATACCTGTACCTAACGCCATGGCCATCGCAGAAAGCATTCCCCAAGCGTAGATGTCTAATGTGTAGGCCAAAAACAAGACTAAAATGGCACCAGAACAAGGGCGAATACCAATACTAAAAATTAACATTAATGATGTCCGCCAGTCTTGCGGTTTCTGGAGTTCTGCTTGAGAAGGCAAATGTTGATGCCCACAACCACAACTATCATGAGATGACGATATATTCAAAGAAGAGCGTGTTACAAGCGGTCGATTTTGCACATTTTTTTGCAAAGGCGTGAAATGACGGAACTGTATTTTAGGAACATTCGCTTTATGCTGAGCTTGATAAGCGCGATAAACCCAATAAAGCCCGAAAAGTAACATCAGAGCAAAACTCATCCGCTCAACCCAAAGCAATGTCAAGTTAAAATACTGTCTAGATAAGGTAAATACCACTACAATCACAGAAACCAATGAAACCGCAACTAAGCCCTGCACCAACGCTGATGCTAAACTAATTTTCATGGCATGTTTGATTGCTGTATTTTCCAATGATAAATAGCTACTTAAAATTACCTTACCATGTCCAGGCCCAACCGCATGAAAAACGCCATAGAGGAAGCTAATTCCAACTAATGTCCAGCCTGCTTGCTGCTCATGCGCTTTTAACGCATGTAAGGCGGAAGATAAACTTAAGTTAAAACTTTTTTGCCATTCCATCACCCGATAAAGCAATGTCGGGTAGAGCCAATAAAGCCCCACAGCTATTGCCAATAAAAAAATGACGCTTAATCCTGTTTTTACTCGCATACCATTATTACTCGTTGTGCAAATTGACGCCCTAATGAAAGATCATCTGGTGTCTCATTTTTATCTAAATTAGACGCATAAAGGCGCAGCGATTGATCGACTTTGGGCTGTTCAATACGAATCTGACATGCGCTATTACTAATACTGACATCACTATGGCGATTATATTCAATACCCATGTAATAAGTCGGCTCATAACTCATCAGTGTGGCTGGCGCATTTTTTAATTCTTGTGGCGTTTCTAAATAAAATTTCACCCTAAACACAATGCGGTTTTGCGCAATCTCAAATGCATAGTCTGTTGGTTTATCCGTAAATTTCTGCAACTCTCCATTAGCATTATAAAGATAGCTAAAATAATGCTCATTTTTTGCCGTATCAATCATCTCTTGAGTGATCTTCTTTTTGGTTTCCTCTGGATTTTTACTGCTTTTTACTTCGTAAATTAATTCAGCGGAAGCAATTTCATCTAAAGTCCAATGCATTTGAAACCCTGTGAGTTGAGTTTCTTGCATGAGTGCTTTTGTTTGAATATCTAAAAACGAATGAGGATGGGCGCTTGCCACTGTGGCAAACCATAAACTAGATAATGCAAAAATTGCGCGAAATTTCATTTTTATTCTCATTTGGTGATTTTAATCGGCTAGATAAGAAAAAAGCGAACCGTTTAAAAACGATTCGCTGAAATCTAGTGAGTTGGTCGATAAGCCGAGTTCTGTCGTGGACAATCATTCCTCTAGGCACAACATCGCTATTGTGCTCAAGCAACCTACCCGAACTCTGGACGGGCCATCCATTGAGTTCCTATTTGGTCTTGCTACGAGTGGAGTTTACCCTGCCGTGAAATGTTACCACTCACGCGGTGCGCTCTTACCGCACCCTTTCACCCTTACCGCTTACGCGGCGGTCTGCTCTCTGTTGCACTGGTCGTCGGCTCACGCCGCCCAGACGTTATCTGGCACTCTGCCCTGTGTAGCTCGGACTTTCCTCTCGTTTACTTGTCCCACTAGGTCGTGCGAACACGGTTAAGGGCTTCAATAAACCAGCGATTGTCTAACCAACTCGGGCGCTAGTATAGCGAATCTAGATTGAAATAGCTATATGTAGATTTTTAAGCTTTCAAAAGTTGAATTGCACAAGCGGTCAATTTAATCAGATCTTTTACGCCTTTATTTTGTTCAACCCCAGAGTTGAGATCAACCCCTAAGCAGCCTTGTGCTAAGGCTTGCTCAATATTATCAGGCGAAATTCCGCCCGCTAATAAAGCTTTATTTTTAAGACTTTGCGGAATAAGCGACCAATCAAACGTTTTGCCCGTTCCACCTTGTTGTGTACCATGTTGTGCATCTAAAACATAACGACTCACGCGTGGATTTTCCGTAAAGTGAATTACGCCAGCTTCTGTTGACACTGATAATGCCTTCCAGATTTGAATACCTTCGCCTAATTTTTCGGCTAATTCGGCAATATAGTTCTCATCTTCATCACCATGAAGTTGCACCGCAAATAGCGGAAGTTGTTTTGCAATTTTCTCAACAAATTCGACCGCTTGATTTTGGAATACGCCCACATAACGCAGTGGTGCATGCACAACTAACTCTTGTGCTTGGCGTAGTGAAAGCTGACGCGCTGAACCTTCTGCAAAAATCAATCCGCCATATAAATAACCTAACTGATAAGCCGCTTGAATATCTTCAACACGAGTAAGCCCGCAAACTTTATTCTCGCCATAAATCACATTTCTTACTGCATTATTGAGATCTGGACTTCCCATTAAACTACTGCCAATCAAAAATGCTTTAGCAAATGGTTTGATTGTTTTAACTTGTTGGTGATCATAAATCCCCGATTCCGAGACTAAACAAACATCAGACGGAATTTGTGCTTGATATTTTTCAACAAGCTGTACAATGCGATTCATATCAATGGTTAGTGTATGAAGATCACGATTGTTTACTCCGATCACTTTTGCACCTAATGCTAATGCCCGTTCAAATTCGGCTTCATTACTGGTTTCCGTTAAAATGCCCATGCCTAATGAGTGTGCCACTTCAGCCAATTCACGATAAGTTTCATCATCTAATACTGAAAGCATCAATAAAATCGCATCGGCTTGATGAAAGCGCGCTAAATAGACTTGATAAGCAGAAATCATGAAATCTTTGCATAAAATCGGCTGGCTGGTTTGCGCACTAACTTGGTTTAAATAAGCAAAATCGCCTTGGAAATATTGTTCATCGGTTAGTACGGAAATTGCAGTAGCATAATGTTTATACACTTGCGCAATCGCATCTAAATCAAATTCAGCACGAATTAAACCCTTTGACGGCGAAGCTTTTTTACACTCTAAAATATATGCGGGCACATCATGCGTGCCTTGTTTCATTGCCGCATAAAAGTTACGTTCACTTTTTGTGATTTTCGCTTGAAATTCGGAAAGTGGGAATGCTTGCTGTTTTTGCGCTACCCAAATCTCTTTATCTTGCACAATTTTTTGTAAGATTGTTGGTTGTGTTTGTAATTGTTGCATTAGTCGAACCTGCTTAAAAGTGTTAAAATTGCGTTCAATATTACCTTACTCATTTAAAATAGAAAATATGGAATCTCGTTTAAAACAACATTTAATTGATTTAGAAACAGCCTTAAAAGCGCATAAACAATGGGAGTCGGTTGCCCCAAGCGCGGAGGCTTTAGCAAGTACTCAACCGTTTTGTGTAGAATCATTAAGCCCAACACAATGGCTACAATGGATCTTTATTCCTCGCATGCATGCTTTATTAGAAGCTAAAGCCACATTGCCTCGTAATTTTGCTATTACGCCTTATTTGGAAGAAGCATTAAAAAACGAAATCTATCTAAGTGCGATTACACAACCTGTGCTAGCCATTGAATTATTGCTGAAAGATTAAGCCATGCTGTTAGATATTCTTTATCAAGATGAGGAGCTGATTGCAATCAATAAACCGGCGGGAATGTTGGTTCATCGCAGTTGGTTAGATAAGCATGAAACACAATTTGCCATGCAAACTTTACGCGATCAAATTGGTCAGCATGTTTTTCCGATTCATCGCTTAGACCGTCCAACCTCAGGTGTATTGCTTTTTGCGCTAAATAGTGACATGGCACGTTTGATGAGTGAACAATTTGAACAACACCAAACACAAAAAAGTTATTTGGCGGTTGTGCGTGGCTATTTAGAAGGAGAAGGCGAAATCGATTATCCGCTGAAAGTCATTTTAGATAAAATTGCGGATAAATTCAGTCAAGAGAAAGAAGCTCAACAAGCGGTCACTTTTTATCGACAACTTGCAAAAGTCGAAATGCCTTATCCAGCGGGAAAACATAATTCCGCTCGTTATAGTTTGGTCGCACTTTTCCCAAAAACTGGGCGAAAACATCAACTCAGACGGCATATGAAACATCTGTTTCATCCGATTATGGGCGATAGTAAATATGGCGACTTACACCAAAATCGAGCATTAACTACACATACTGAATGCTTGCGTTTAATGTTGCACGCTTATCAGCTAAGTTTTAAGCACCCAAAAACGCAACAAGCAATTACAATTTGCGCCCCACTAGATGAACAATGGCAACAACTTTGCCAACATTTTAATTGGCCGATTCAGCATATTTTATCAGGAGCATTAAATGGATGACGCGTTACTTTCACTCACACATGAACAGCAACAAGCTGCCGTAGAAGAGATTCAAAAACTTGCCCAACAAGGCATTCCGATGGGCGAAGCAATTCAAATTATTGCCAACCGCTTACGCGAGCAACATCAAGCGAACAAACCATAAAATAAAACGCCGAGAAACGGCGTTTTTGATTAACGGCTTAATTGTGCTTTTAATAAAGCTAAGGCATTCCCACGGTGAGACACCGATTTTTTCTCTGCAGATGACAATTCTGCAAAACTGCATCCTTTAGGTGGATAGAAAAAGAGAGAGTCATAACCAAAGCCGTTTTCGCCGCGTTCTTCATACAAAATTTTCCCCTGACATTCGCCTAATGCAATAATTGGGTTCGGATCTGTTTCATGGCGTAAGAAAACTAAACAGCAGACGAATTTTGCTTGGCGATCTGTTTTATCTGCCATTTCTCGCAAAAGTTTTTGACGATTTTGTGTATCATCAGCCTCTTCACCTGCATAACGCGCAGAATAAAGCCCTGGTGCACCACCTAATGCTGAAACAGCTAAGCCGGAATCATCGGCAATAGCAGGTAAACCAGTCATTTTAGAAGCATAACGAGCTTTTAATAATGCGTTTTCAACAAAAGTTAACCCAGTTTCTTCTGGCGAAGTTAAGTTAAATTCACTTTGTGCCAACACTTCAAAACCAAAACTTCCTAGCACATCTACCATCTCTTTGACTTTACCTTGATTTCCTGTGGCAAGTACTACTTTCATTTTATCCATTGGATTTTCCTTATTCATTTTTCTGAGTTTCAATGCCTTTTTGGTAAGACATCATCAATAATGTTCGCCAGCAATCAGGTTCTTGCTCTGTTTGCTTCATATTTGCAATATTGAGAAAACGCCCCCATTCAGCAAAACCATGCTTTTTCATCAAATTCTGACTGACTTCATTTAATTCAAACACATATGCCATCAAAGTATGGATGCCATGGTTAAGCATTTCTGCTTGCATAAATTCAATAATTTTAGAACCATAGCCTTTACCTTTAGCCTCTTCAGCCAAATAGATGCTGATTTCTGAAGTTGGTGCAAATGCTGCGCGCTCATAAAACGGAGAAAAACTAAACCAACCTGCAATGCCCGTTTCATCTTCCACTGTCCAAATAGGATATTTCTCACTGGTTAAATGAAAATCGAACCATGCACGGCGATTTTCTTTAGTTGCGAAAGTTAAATCCGCCGTGATTTGTTTAGTTGGAATCGCTAAGTTATAAATAGCTAAAATGGCTTCAAAATCCGCTTCTGTTGATTTGCGAATTTGCATGGTTATTTTCTCTCCTTATCTCTTTTATCTCAATTTGCAAAAATCCGAAGAAATCCTACCGCTTGCTCGCTAAATTTGGTAAGACAACTTTTATCATCGTGCCTGATATGCCTTCCTCTTCAGGACGTTCACCAATACTTAACTCACCATTAAGCTCAGAAGCTCGTTCTTTCATAATCATGAGCCCATAATGTCCACTAGGCTCAATCGCTTGGCCAATTCCCTTACCGTTATCGCGAATAATCAGACAAGGTTCTCCATCAGCATTAATCTCTGCGATAATCTCAATCAATGAAGCGTTTGCATGTTTAATCGCATTGGTAACGGCTTCACGAACAATTTGCAGCACATGCACCTGTTGTTGGGCATTAAACATTAACGATGGTAATCGACAATCTAGCACTATTTTTGCTGATGTTCGGCTTCGTAAGCTGTCCAAAACATTTTCTAATGCGCGTGTCAGATTGGCCTCTTCAATGGTTAATCGGAATGTAGAAAGTAACTCTCTTAATTGGCTATAAGCACCATTTAACGCTTGTTCTAAGTCTGACAAAATTGCTTTTTGATTCGCTAACTTTTTCGGATCTTCGCAATTTCGTTTTAATAAACTCACTTGAATTTTCAAGAACGTAAGCGATTGTGCTAAAGAATCATGCAGCTCACGCGCGATAATCGCACGCTCTTCCATTAAAATCAGTTGTTGTTGCTGTTTATGATTTTGTACCACATAAATGCTACGTCCAATCATTTCTGCGACACTGTTAATTAAACGCTCATCTGGACAAAGCAATGAGGATTTCCAGCGCAACATTGCAACTTTTTCATTTTCAATCGCAATTTCATGATAGCACCAAGCTTTTAGTAGATCATTATCTAATTCAACATTCCAATAATCTGCGCCATAAACATCAATACCAATCCCAATAAGCTGTTCATTATTTAAAACCGTTTCTAATACCTGTTTCAATAAGCTTTGGTTAATTGGTTTAGAAGTTAAAATTTGGGAACAATGATAAAGCACCATCAATGAACGGTTTACTGCTGTAAGACGACGAGTTTTATCCTGCACTTTATCTTCTAATGAAGTATAAAAACGACTAAGTTCATCAGCCATTTCAGTAAATGCGCGAGAAAATACGCCCAATTCATTCGGTTCATCCGTTGCTAATTGAATGTGGTTAAAATCTCGATTTTGTACCTGTTGGCTGGCTGTAACTAATTTATCTAAATGTCGAATAACGTGGCGACGTGTGTACCATACGCCATAATAAGCGAGTGCGACAATCAGCAACATAGAAAGCACGATAATACCAATCGCAATATCTAGTTTGCGCTCTGCTTGTTTTTGTAATGCCACAACAAATTGATCGGCTTTATCTACGTAATTGCTAATGTTCGCAGAATAACTGGCTTTATCCTGTTTAAGAATATAATCTGCCATTTCTTGCCAGTCTGCTTTAAGTTCTTTATAGCTCTCTTGCATTTCACTTGAAACAAGCCAACTTGAGGATAATGCACGTTTTTCTAATTGTTGAAGGTCGTTTTGATAATCGGCTAATCGTTCAGGTAAACGTGCAGGATACTGCTCCATTTCATATAAAAAACGGTAGCTTTGGAAACGCAAAGAGCCTGATAAGTTTATCAGGCTAGCATCGGATTGGTTGCTCCACATAATGCCAAAAGAGATGACACTAATCAGTGTAGCAAAGGCAATCATAATAAAGAAATAACGCCCGATGCGATAAGCAATCGAGTGTTTAGATTGAGTAAGTACGCTACGCATTAGAGATCAAAAAGCGTTTTTAAGGTTTGAGCAATACTATCTTCACTATTTGGTCCGATAGTTTGTTTAGCTGCAGATTGAACATCGGTTTCGGAACCTGCCATTGCAATTCCTAATCCGACTGCTTGTAACATAGAAATATCGTTAAAATTATCGCCAAAAGCAACAACCGCTTGCGGATCAATATTTTCCATTTTTAACAATTCTAATAATCGCGTGCCTTTGCTATTACCAACCGCGGTAATATCAACTCTATCAACCCAAGACCATTCAGCACTAACTTGATCGGTCGGTAACGTTTCAACAAAAGCACGCATTTTAGCTAAATCAGGATCACTAATCAGCACTTTCCAAACTGTGATACCTTTATCAATTTCTTGTTGGAATTTTTCTACTTGATGGACATCTGGGCGAACCGCTTCAGGGCAACTCGCAACCCATTTTTGGAATTTGGTAAAATGTGGATTTAACTGTTCATAGGTCATTGCATCACGAAAATAAACTGCTGTATGAATGCCCTGTGCTTGCGCACTGTTAATTAAGGAGGAGGCAAGTGTAGGGGAAAGCGGATTGCCTGCTAATACTTTTTCTTGTTTAAAATCGTAAAGATAAGTGCCGTTACAACAAACAACCGGTGTATCTAAATCAATTTCTGCATAATAAGGTCGCACAGCCGTATGATGGCGTCCTGTCACAAAAAAGACCTTAATGCCTTTAGCTCGCGCTTTCGCAATAGCTTCTTTGCTAGAAGCTAAAATTGTGGCATTCGGAGAAAGTAAAGTGCCATCAAGGTCAAATGCGATAGCCTGATATTGCATAAATCGTTCCTTATTCTGATAGTTAACAAGAAATAAAAAAGGGCAGCTTTCGCTACCCTTCTCATTCTACTGAGTATTCAATACCCTGTAAATTATTTATTACCGTTGTTGTAAGCCGGAGTTTGGTAAAGTGGCGCTGGACCATTAGGACCTGCAACGTTAGCACCTTCTTGTTGTGTTAATACGTTACCACTTGCAGAAATGATTACACGACGGTTAGGACGTAAACAATCTTTCTCTGCTTGACCTTTCATACCTGCACAAGCTTTAACTTGGTTTGCTTTACCGTGACCGATTGCTTCGAATTCAGCGTTCACGCCTTGTTCGATTAAACGGTTTTTCACGCGGTTAGCACGACGGTTAGATAAGTCTAAGTTATATGCTACTGAACCTAAACGGTCTGTATAACCTTCAATTTTAACTTTTGCAGCACCAGAAGATTTTAATTGTTGAGCAACGTTATCAACCACTTCACGACCCTTCGCAGTTAAAGTATCTTTATCGAAGTCGAATAAGAAGTCACCGCTTAAGTTAAATGAAGAGTTACCATTACAACCATTCGGGTACCAGAAGAAGCTTTGTGCGTTCATGTTTTTGTCAAATAAAATTTTGTATTGACAAATTTTGTGCACGCCTTGCTCACGGTAGTTAAACGCGTAATCCCATTCACGCACGCCGTATAAACCTTCTTCAAAGTGTGGGCGACCAATTAGGTTATAGATTTGGTCTTTGTTCATACCACGTTCAATTTGACGCACATTTTCCCAGTTTGGCCATGAACCAAATTGTGAACCATCATGGTTAAATTCAGATTCGGCAATTTTAGGGAACACTGGGTTCTCCGTAGTACCTTCATCTGTCACTTTGCTTAAATTACCACAAGCTGCGACTGCAAGTGCTACACTTGAAAGTAATAATCCACGAAAAACAGCTGTTTTTTTCATCGTTATTTATTCCTTTATTTGAGTTAAAACTTTTCAGCTCATCAGTTCTAGTTGAATTGAGGCTTTCAAATTCTACAACACTCTTTTTTCTAATTCTAGTTTTATCTATGATATTTATTAAACAATTACGCTTTCAACCCGCAATTGTAAATTACGGTTACCTTTGTATTCATTTATGTCAAGTTTATAAACTAATTTAGCCTGTTTTAAAGAAAAATCAGGGAAAAATCGAGTATCAACATTAAACCAAATTGCATCAAATAATTGGCCGTAGGCATTTTCCACCATCATTTTTAAATGCTTGCCTGCTAATAATCTTTGTTGCAAAAGGCGAAAATCCCCTTCGAAAGTTGGTTCAGGGAAATGCTGTCCCCAAGGGCCAGATTGTTGTAATAATTCTGCAATTTCGAGAGAAAATTCACCCGCTTGTAATTCACCATCTGTGTAAATAATCCCTTTTAATTGTTCTGGTGTTAACATCTCATCAATCGTTTCATCAAAGACTTTTTGAAAAGCGCTTAAATTAGCTTGATGTAAGGTTAAACCAGCCGCCATGGCATGCCCGCCAAACTTTAAAATCAGGTTTGGATGTTGTGAATCAATTCGTTCTAACACATCTCGCATATGCAATCCGCTAATTGAACGGGCCGAGCCTTTTAAATATTCACTTTCATCAGATTCTTGCGCAAACACAATAACCGGACGATGAAATTGATCTTTAATGCGAGAAGCTAAAATACCAATAACACCTTGATGCCAATCAGGTTGATAAAGCACTATGCCATGCGCCTGTGCTTCTTGATTAAGTTGTGGTAATTTAGCACAAATGGCTAACGCTTCAGCCTTCATCTCTTGTTCAAAAGATTTTCGGGTTTGATTAAGTTCATCTAACTCTAAAGCTAATTGACGCGCTAAATCCATATTGTCAGTTAATAACAACTCCACACCTAATGACATATTTTCTAAACGTCCAGCAGCATTCAATCTAGGTGCAATTGCAAAACCCAAATCACTTGCTTGCAAAGAATCTAAACTACGTTTTCCCACCTCAATTAAAGCCCGAATGCCTGGACGACAATATCCCGCGCGAATTCTTGCTAATCCTTGCTGAACTAAAATGCGGTTATTCTGATCTAGGGGTACAACATCAGCTACTGTTCCTAATGCAACAAGATCTAATAAATTCGCAATATTCGGTTCTTTTCCATTAAATAGATTACGTTCACGCATTTGGGCTCTTAATGCCATCATGACATAAAAAGTCACACCAACTCCAGCAAGTGATTTAGACGGAAACTCACAATCAATTAAATTAGGATTCACCATTGCATCAGCATCAGGAAGCTGTTCTGCTGGTAAATGGTGATCGGTAACCAATACCTGAACACCATGCGATTTTAATAATGCAATGCCTTCAAAAGATGAGATCCCATTATCCACAGTCATCACTAAATCAGCGCCTTTTGCTAATACCATTTTAGCAACCGCAACACTTAAACCATAGCCTTGCGAGAAACGATCTGGGATTAAATACGCCACATGCTTAAAACCAAACTGGCGTAAAGCTAACATCGCCAATGCTGTGCTAGTTGCACCATCTGCATCAAAATCGCCCACAATGACAATCCGTTTTTGTGTTTGAAAAGCTCCTAAAAGCAACTCAACTGCTGGCTCAATATTTGCTAGTCGATTAGGGGTAAGTAAGGCGGGGAAAGTATGCACAAGCTCTTCGGGAGATTTCACTCCGCGACTTTGATATAAACGATTGAGTAATGGATGATCTGATAAGTGCGCGGTTGTCTGTCTGGCGCGTTGCTGAATAATGGGCTGCACAATGTTCTCTAAAAATTTTCTAATATAAAGCGGTCTGATTTGGTAAAAATTTTACAAAATCAGACCGCTTGTGTCTATAAATGGAATATTTCGTAAATCGGGTTTTATTCGCTTAACATTTTCGCTAATTCTTTAGCCGGCACATATCCCCCGATAACTTCTCCTTGGTCCGTGACCATATAAGGTGTACCCGTTACGCCAAATTGAATCCCTAATTCATAATGTTTTTTCACGAGATTTGGGGTTTTTAACTCTTTTGGTAAGTTACCAGCTTCAGCATCTTCTAATGCTTTCATACGATCTTTAGCTTGCCAAATTGCTTCCATTTGTTTTGCTGTTTGAGAGTTTAGACCTGCACGAGGAAACGCCAAGAAACGTAATGTAATCCCTTCTTCGTTATAAGCTTTGACATTTTCAAATAAAATATGGCAATAGTGGCAAGTAATATCCATAAATACAGTCACAACATGTTTTTCTTGTTTTGCTGGATAAATAATCATTTCATTACTTAATGCATTAAGGCTTGCCATTTGTGTTTTATGTGTAATGTCAGTTGCTTTACCGTTTTTTAATTCCAGAACGTTAAAATTACCTTGCACAACATATTGACCATTCTCGCTAATGTGTACTATACCTTCATTCGAGGTTGCCAATCTAAACCCTGGTAAAGGCGATTCAGACAAACGAACATTCGTTGCCCCGATTTTTTCTAAGCTGCTTTTTAATGAAGCATCATCTGCCATCGCCGAGCCTGCGAATAATGATAAGGCTAATAAGGCAATTTTGGTCTTTTTCATTTAATTTTCCTATTTCAATTAAAGTTTAAGTTTCGCTTCCACGCTTTTCGCGCGTTCTAAGAAGTTTTTACGTTCTTTGCTTTCCATTCCGGTTCCAGATCCCGGTAATTTAACAGTCATCGGGTTAACTGGACGTCCGTTAATATGGAATTCATAGTGTAAGTGTGGCCCCGTCGAGCCACCTGTGTTTCCAGAAAGCGCAATACGCTCCCCTTTTTTCACTGATTGTCCAGCTCTGACAAGCGGTTTACTCAAGTGCATATAAACAGTCGTAATATGTCCATGGCGAACCTTAATGTAGCGCCCCGCGCCTCGTGCTTGGAATGCCACATGTTCAACTACCCCATCACTAGGTGCGATAACTGGTGTACCCGTTGGTACGCCAAAGTCCACGCCATTATGCGGGCGAACTCGCTTAGTAATTGGATGGAGTCGTCTTGGATTATATGGGGATGATACTCGTGCATTAAATAAAAGCGGAATTCGCGCAAATCCTCGGCTTAAGGTTTCCCCGTGTGAGCTATAATAACGTCCGTTATCCGCTTGAATTGCATAATATTTTTTGCCTTCGTTAGAAACCAAAATCCCTTCCACATTTCCTAAATCAGTCACAGTGCCGTTGATATATTCTCGTTTCACCAAAATGGCAAAACGATCTCCTTTTTTCAATTTGCTAGTTGCAATTTGTGACTGTAATCCGACCGCTAGTTGGTTAATTTGGCGATCCGATAGCCCAACATCTTTTAAGCTAGACGCAAAACTGCCCTGAATTACACCACGAACTACATCTTGACGCCATACCCCTTGCTTCTCAATTTTTTGATAAGCAAAGCTACCGTTACTTTGGCGTTCGTAAATACGTTCTTCTTTTTCAGACACCAACCAGTTCATATATTCTAGTTCGCCGTGTTTATCCAACACCCAATAAAATTGCTGCCCGGCCTCCAAATTCCCAAGTGAAGGATATTGGCGGATTAAGGCTTTAGCAACAGAATTACCTAAACCAGATTGTTCTAATACGTCTTTTAATTTATCCCCTTTGGTAACCGTATAGCTAAATTGGTCTTGAATGCGTAGCGCTTCATCGGCAACATCTAGCAAATCTTCAATTACTTTTTCTGCTTCTGCAGGCAATTTTTCTTCAGGTTTACCATCTGTTTTCGCAGTTTCATCACCTTCTTCTGCATCATCTTCAGAAGCTAATTCATCATCATAAGAAGTCGCATTTTGATCTTCTTTACCCATGCTTTCAGACTCTTCATCTGCTTCCTGTTCTTCTGGTTCGTTTGATTGCGCTGTTTGTATTTCGTTCGGATCAGTTGCCTTTATTGATTCTGTTGGCGTATCGTTTACTATCGTTTGAGTTTCTGTCTGAGTTTCTGTTGCTGCCGGCGCGCGCTCTTCTAACGCAACATAAGCCTGTTGCTCAGGCTCATTTACTGGCGTTTGATTTTTGACGGCAAGTAAAATACCGATACAAACAGAAAAAATCGCAGAAAGAAACAAGATCACTTTTAAGCGATTTTTTTTCTTTCTCCGATCTCTGGCTAAAATAACGTGTTGCAAAATATATCCTAATTCTTTTTCTTTTAAATGCTAATTATTGACAAAATCGTGGCTCAAAAATTCATTCTTGTCATTTTAATCAAAATCCGCTAATTTGATGAGGATTTTTCTTAATTTCTTATTATGATGCAAATTTCTAAACTCACGCCTATTTCATCAAAAAATACTACTGCGCAAGGAGAACCGTTGGTTCAGCTCAAGCATATTGACGTCTCTTTTAACGGCAATCATGCGTTACAAAATATCAATCTTGCCATTTATCCAAATTCAATTACAACCATTGTAGGTCCGAATGGCGGCGGCAAATCAACCTTGCTTAAGGTACTTTTGAAGTTACTCACACCTACAAAAGGCAGCGTTATTCATCAAAAAGGCTTAAAAATCGGCTATGTTCCTCAGAAGTTACATCTTGATCATTCAATGCCGATTACCGTGCATAAGTTTTTATCACTCAAGCCCAATTGTACTGAAACGAATATCCAAGAAGTTTTAACGCTACTCTCGATTACGCATTTAACCGAAAATAGTATGCAAAAACTTTCCGGTGGAGAATTACAGCGTGTGCTTTTAGCGCGTGCAATTTTAAATCACCCACAACTGTTAGTGCTTGATGAACCAATGCAAGGTGTGGATATTACAGGGCAAACGGAACTCTATCAACTACTAAATCACACTAGAAGCTGGTTAAATTGCGCAATTTTAATGGTTTCGCACGATTTAAATATCGTAATGGCCAATACCGATGAGGTATTATGTGTAAACAAACACATCTGTTGCGCGGGTTCTCCAGAAATGATTACCAATGATCCACATTTTATTCATTTCTTTGGTGACCAATTTGCGAAGAATGTTGCTTTTTATTCACACCATCATAACCACCACCATAATTTACATGGCGATATCTGTAGTGGTGTTTGTCAGTGTGAAAAATAAGCATAACAAGCGGTTAAATTTTTACAACATTTTGCCAATTTTTATATAAATAAGCGCTAAAAGGGAGAAGTACTTCTTTTTTTGTTGTTTTTTTGTTAAAAAAATTCAAAAATCTGACTTAGCTCACATTATTTACTTTTGCTTTCGGGTATAATGCGCCTAATCTCCCTCAACACAGGTTAGGTTCATATGCAAAAACAATACAAAAACTTTGATGATTGGTTAGCGTCTTCTCCATTTGGGGGAAGCAACCAGTCCTATATTGAAGAAATCTACGAACAATATTTGGACGATCCTCACTCCGTTGACCCTTCATGGCAAGCCGTCTTTAATAGTTTCCCGACAACCTCAGTGGTTGAACAACCCCACTCTCAAGTTCGCGATTATTTCCGTAAATTAGCCCGCGAAAACATTCCAGAATCCATTAATGTTGTAGATCCAGACGCAGGTGCACGCCAAGTGCGTTTATTACAATGGATTAACGCCTATCGTTTCCGTGGCTATACGCAGGCAAATCTTGACCCATTAGGTTATTATCGTTGGAAAACCTCTAGCGTGCCGGAATTAGATTATCAAAGCCATGGCTTTAGCGAGCAAGATCTCAATGAAACCGTGACCGTTGGGAAATATGTTTATGGCAAAGACACCATGAAATTAGGTGAACTTGCCGAAGCGTTAAAAGAAACCTATTTAGGCACTATCGGCCTAGAATTTATGCATGTTCAAGATATGGAACAGCGTAACTGGCTACAAAGCAAAATTGAAACCATCAACAACAAACCGTTATTTACAAAAGCGGAAAAGGTAAATCTATTAGAAGAGTTAACTGCTGCAGATGGTCTAGAACGTTATATTGGTGCAAAATTCCCTGGCGCAAAACGTTTCTCTTTAGAGGGATCTGATGCCTTTATTCCAATGATGAAAGAGATTATCCGCCATGCAAGCCGTAATGGCATTAAAGATATTGTTATGGGAATGGCACACCGTGGTCGCTTAAATATGTTGGTTAACGTATTAGGTAAACGTCCTGAAAATCTCTTTGATGAATTTGCCGGTAAACACGCACATGATAATCGTACTGGTGATGTGAAATATCACCAAGGTTTCTCTTCAGATTTTGCGGTTGATGACAAACGCGTACACCTTACCCTTGCCTTTAACCCATCTCATTTAGAAATTGTAAGCCCTGTGGTCATTGGTGCTGTGCGTGCTCGCCAAGAACGCATAGGCGATAAAGAATTCGAGAAGGTGTTAGCCATTACCGTGCATGGCGATTCTGCGATTACGGGGCAAGGTGTTGTACAAGAAACGTTAAATATGTCTAACGCGCGTGGTTATCGTGTTGGTGGTACGATTCGAATCGTGATCAATAACCAAATTGGTTTCACGACTTCTAATCCGAACGACACCCGTTCAACCGAATTCTGTACCGATATTGCGAAAATGATCCAAGCACCGATTATTCATGTTAACGGTGACGATCCAGAAGCTGTGGCATTTGCAGCAAGAATGGCAGTGGAATATCGTACAAAATTCAAACGAGATATTTTCATTGACCTCATTTCATATCGTCGTCATGGTCATAATGAAGCCGATGAACCATTAGCAACTCAACCTATGATGTATAGCATCATTAAAAAACATCCAACGCCACGTAAAGTTTATGCAGATCGCTTAGCCGCAGAAGGTGTCTTAAATCAAGATGAAGCCACCGAGATGATGAATAACTACCGCGATGCCTTAGATAAAGGCGAATGTGTTGTGCCTGAATGGCGTGAAATGGATATGGCTGCGGTAGATTGGTTGCAATACCTTAACTACGACTGGACTGCGGAATATGAAAACAAATTCCCTGTAGATCGCTTTACCACTTTAGCAAAACGTGTTTCAGAATATCCTGAAAACGTAAAAGCACATTCTCGTGTTGAAAAAATCTATGCAGATCGTAAAGAGATGGCTGATGGTAAAAAATTGCTCGATTGGGGTATGGCTGAAACCATGGCATATGCGACCTTATTAGATGAAGGTACCCACGTACGTATTTCAGGTGAAGATGCTGGCCGTGGTACATTCTTCCACCGCCATGCTGTAGTCCATAACCAAAATGATGGCACAGGCTTTGTACCATTAACCCATTTACATGCTAACCAAGGTCGTTTCCAAGTATGGGATTCCGTACTCTCTGAAGAAGCCGTGCTCGCATTTGAATATGGTTTTGCAACAACAGATCCGAAAACCTTAACTATTTGGGAAGCTCAATTTGGTGACTTTGCCAACGGTGCACAAATTGTGATTGACCAATTTATTAGCTCGGGCGAACAGAAATGGGGCAGAATGTGCGGCTTAGTCATGTTATTACCACACGGCTATGAAGGACAAGGCCCTGAGCACTCTTCTGCTCGTCTTGAACGTTACCTACAACTTTGTGCTGAACAAAATATTCAGGTATGTATCCCGAGTACGCCTGCACAGGTTTACCATATGTTACGTCGCCAAGCATTACGCAAAATGCGTCGTCCATTAGTTGCGATTTCTCCAAAATCATTATTACGCCATCCATTAGCTGTTTCGCGTTTAGAAGAACTGACCGATGGTGCATTCCAAAATGTGATTGGCGAAATTGATGAAATTAACCCTAAAGCAGTGAAACGCGTTATTCTTTGTTCAGGTAAAGTCTATTACGACTTACTTGAAGAGCGCCGTAAAAATAATCAAACCGACATTGCGATTATTCGTATCGAACAACTTTATCCATTCCCTTATACTGATATGGCAAAAGTGCTTGAACCTTATGCGCATGTTACAGATTTCGTTTGGTGCCAAGAAGAACCATTAAACCAAGGGGCGTGGTATTGTAGTAAACATAACTTTGAAGCTTCTATTCCAAAAGGCGCTTCATTGACTTTAGTCAGCCGCCCTGCATCAGCATCACCAGCGGTGGGTTATGTTTCATTACATAATCAGCAACAACGTGAAATCATTGAAAAAGCATTAAGTTTATAATCGCATAAACGATTGATGATAACCGAAGCAAATTCTTTCTTCGGTTATCCATAAAAAAGGAAGAACAAAATGACTATTGAAATTCTTACTCCCGTATTACCTGAATCTGTAGCTGATGCGACTGTCGCAACTTGGCATAAAAAAGCTGGGGACCGCATTAAGCGCGATGAAGTTTTAGTGGAAATTGAAACGGATAAAGTGGTATTAGAAGTGCCGGCACCGGTTGATGGTGTATTAGCTGAAATTTTACAAGAAACTGGCGCAACTGTTATTTCACAACAAGTTTTAGGTAAAATTTCTACACAACAAGCGGGCGATATTATTGAAACTTCTGCAAAACCTGATGTAGAACCAACCCCGAGCGATCGCCACACTTCTGCAATTGAAAACGACCATTCTGATGCAGATTCTCAAGGCCCGGCCATTCGCCGTTTATTAGCTGAACACGGGATTGAAGCACACAAAGTACAAGGCACTGGCGTAGGCGGTCGTTTAACGCGCGAAGATATCAATGCTTATATTGCTAAACAACAAGCACACACTGCAAGAGCTGAAGCAAGCGAATCCAATACAATCAGCACCGTTGCTTACTCTGCACGTAGTGAAAAACTCGTGCCGATGACCCGTTTACGTAAACGTATCGCAGAGCGTTTATTAGAAGCGAAAAACAGTACGGCAATGCTTACCACCTTTAATGAAGTGGATATGAAACCGATTATGGATTTACGCAAAACTTATGGCGATAAATTCGAAAAACAACATGGTGTGCGATTAGGCTTTATGTCGTTCTACATTAAAGCTGTGGTGGAAGCATTAAAACGCTATCCTGAAGTTAACGCGTCTATTGATGGCGACGATGTGGTTTATCACAACTATTTCGACATCAGTATTGCTGTTTCTACCCCACGCGGTTTAGTTACTCCAGTAGTACGCAACTGCGACAAACTTTCTATGGCAGATATTGAAAAAACCATCAAAGCGTTAGCTGAAAAAGGGCGTGACGGTAAACTTACTGTAGAAGATTTAACTGGTGGTAACTTCACGATTACCAATGGCGGTGTTTTTGGTTCATTGATGTCTACGCCAATTATTAACCCACCTCAAAGCGCCATTTTAGGCATGCATGCGATTAAAGAGCGTCCTGTTGCTGTAGATGGTCAGGTAGTTATTCGTCCAATGATGTACTTAGCGCTTTCTTACGATCACCGTTTAATTGATGGTCGTGAGTCTGTTGGCTTCTTAGTTGCTGTACGCGATTTATTAGAAGATCCAACGCGCTTATTACTTGAAATTTAAGCCTTTTTACTAATGACCGTTTGAAATAAACAAGCGGTCATTTTTATACTGGCATTTGCAAATTTTCACAAAAATTTAGTCTCGACTTATTTAGTAAAAGGAGAAGGTATGAATCTACATGAATACCAAGCCAAACAGATTTTAGCGGAATATCAACTTCCAATTAGCCAAGGTATTGTATGCCAATCTGCCGATGAAGTTGCCAGTGCTTTAAAACGCCTAAACGGTGAATCATGGGCAGCCAAATGTCAGATTCATGGTGGAGGCCGAGGAAAAGCCGGTGGTGTGAAATTAGTTCACAGTGAAGAAGAAGCTCGTCGCTTTGCCGATCTCTGGTTAGGTCAACGTTTAGTGACCTTCCAAACTGATGCACAAGGCCAGCCTGTTGATTACATTTACATTGAAGAAACCTGTCAAATTGCACAAGAACTTTATTTAAGTGCCGTTATTGACCGCAGTGCACAAAAAATCGTGTTTATTGCTTCTTCTGCGGGTGGAATGAACATTGAAGAAGTCGCAGCTCAAACACCACATTTGCTTTTTAAAACCGAAATAGACCCGCTTGTAGGCGGACAACCCTATCAAGGCAGAGAGTTAGCCTTCAAATTAGGGTTAAAAGAGAAAGCTGTTCATCAATTTGCTGATCTTTTCGTGAAACTTTCTAAACTCTTTGTTGAGAAAGATTTAGCTCTACTTGAAATCAACCCGTTAATTCTTACCCCAGATAATAAGTTGATTTGCTTAGATGGCAAAATGATCGTGGATAACAACGCACTTTATCGCCAACCTGCGCTCAAAGCGATGCAAGATCCAAAACAAGAAGACCCACGAGAAGCAGAAGCAGCTGAATGGGAGCTTAACTATGTTGCATTAGACGGCAATATTGGCTGTATGGTAAACGGTGCGGGGCTTGCCATGGGTACCATGGATATTGTGAAATTACACGGTGGTCAACCTGCTAACTTTTTAGATGTCGGTGGTGGTGCAACTAAAGAGCGTGTTGCCCAAGCATTCAAATTGATTCTTTCTGATAGCAAAGTGAAAGCCGTGTTAGTCAACATTTTCGGCGGTATTGTGCGTTGTGACTTAATTGCCGATGGCATTATTGCAGCCTTCAATGAAGTGGGCGTGCATGTGCCTGTCATTGTTCGACTAGAAGGTACTAACGCAGAGCAAGGTCGTGAAATCCTTGCAAAAAGTGGATTAAGCATTATTCCAGCAAAAAGTTTAACAGAAGCAGCAACACTTTCTGTTCGCGCAGCGGAGGAAAATTAAATGGCGATTTTAATTGATAAAAATACAAAAGTAATCTGCCAAGGTTTTACTGGTGGACAAGGAACATTCCATAGTGAACAAGCCTTAGCTTATGGTACCCAATTAGTAGGTGGTGTCTCTCCGAATAAAGGCGGTACCACACATTTAGGCTTACCTGTATTTAACACCGTACGTGAAGCCGTAGAAGCCACTGGTGCAACGGCAACGGTTATCTATGTACCAGCCGCTTTTTGTAAAGATGCAATTTTAGAAGCGATTGATGCTGGTATTCAATTAATTGTTTGTATTACCGAAGGCATTCCAACCTTGGATATGGTGCTGGTAAAACAAAAATTAAAAGAAACTGGCGTGCGTATGATTGGCCCTAACTGCCCAGGCGTCATTACACCAGGTGAATGCAAAATCGGTATTATGCCAGGCAGCATTCATAAAAAAGGCAAAATCGGCATTGTTTCCCGTTCTGGCACGCTTACTTATGAAGCGGTAAAACAAACTACCGATGAAGGTTTTGGGCAATCAACTTGCGTAGGCATCGGTGGTGATCCAATTCCAGGTTCTAACTTTATTGATATTCTTAAACTCTTCCAAGAAGATCCTGAAACAGAAGCGATTGTCATGATTGGTGAAATTGGTGGTACCGCAGAAGAAGAAGCGGCAGCGTTCATTAAAGCAAATGTGACGAAACCTGTTGTAAGTTACATTGCTGGTGTAACTGCACCAAAAGGTAAGCGTATGGGGCACGCAGGCGCAATTATCAGTGGTGGAAAAGGCACAGCCGATGAAAAATTTGCGGCATTAGAAGCCGCAGGCGTGAAAACAGTACGAAGCCTAGCCGATATCGGACAAGCACTTAAAAGCTTACTTGGCTAACCTTCAGTATTTTGCAAATTTTTAGCCATATAGGACAAAATAGTTGGTAAAAAGGTGCTTAAAGCCTTATAGTACAATGCTTTAAGCACACTTTTTGAAATATGAATAAAAAAACTGTCCTTTTTGCTTACACTCTTCTATTCAGAAGCATGTCAGACAAAATAATCTTCAACGCTATAAATGTTTCCATTGCAATAAAACATTTACGTTTAAATCTAAATTAAATCCTAACTAAATTTGGTTAGATTGTTCCGTTGTTTTTGTCCTATATGCCGAGATATATTAAATTAAGTATTAAAAAATAGATAATGGAGGCGTGTCCCGGAGTCGAACCGAGCTACATGGATTTGCAATCCAGTGCATAACCGCTTTGCTAACACGCCTAAGATTTGAATGATGAAGAAAATGGAGCGGGAAACGAGGCTCGAACTCGCGACCCCGACCTTGGCAAGGTCGTGCTCTACCAACTGAGCTATTCCCGCGTTTGGAGGTTCTCTAGAAGAGATGCTGCGTATTTTACGGATTTTAAGATTGCTGTCAAACAGAAATTTTAAAAATAATTTTATATGCCGAAAAATTCTGCATTATGCCGAACTTTTATTAGCAAGATGCATTGCAATAAGGGTATTAAATGCTACACTTGGCGACTCAATTCACCTAATATATGTAGGATTATAACACATGAAACACGCATTAAAAAAAATCACATTAGCTAGCAGCTTAGCAATCGCTGCACTTACATCGCAAAGTGCTCAGGCAGAAGGAAGACTTACCATTTATTGCACTGTGCAAAATCAAGCATGTGAAGATGTTGCGCAGCGCTTTAGTCAAAAGTATGATGTGAAAACCTCTTTTATTCAAGCTAGTACAGGTACTGTATTAGGTAAATTAAAAGCTGAAAAAGATAATCCACAGGCTGATGTTTGGTATGGCGGTACGATTGAACCTCACTTTCAAGCTGGAGAGTTAGGTTTACTTGAGGCATATCGTCCGAAAAATCAGGCTAATATTCTGCCTCAATTTAAAAATTTAATGAGTTCATCGAAAGGGGAATATACCTCTGCTACATATATGTTAGTGTTGGGAATTGGCGTAAACACAGAGAAACTTGCAAAATTAGGCTTACCAATGCCGAAAACATGGGATGATTTACTTGACCCGAAACTTAGTGGTGAAATTCAGCTGCCAGATCCTCGTTCATCAGGCACAACCTTTACGGCAATGGCAACCTTTATCTCTTTAATGGGAGAGGAAAAAGCCTTTGAATATTTGAAGAAATTAGATCAAAACATTTCACAATATCCAAAAAGTAATTTAGTCACCACGAATTTAACACGTGGCGAAATTACGGAAAGTATTGGTTTTATTCATGCTTATACTACGGAAAAAGAAAAAGGGGCACCGATTGAATATGTGATTCCAGAAGGTAAAGTGGGGTATGCATTAGGTGGAACAAGCATTATCAAAAATGCACGTAATTTAGAAAACGCGAAATTATTTGCAGATTTTGTGCTATCTAAAGAAATTCAAGAAATGCCATGGCGTGATCACAAACTTTACCAAATTCCAGTCACCGTAGATGCGCAAGCCTCAGAGAAATCTCCAGAGCCGAAAAAATTAGATTTAATCGAATTTGATTTTGATAAATTTGGTTCGAGCGAAGAAGGCAAGCGTTTGATTGATAAATGGTTAAATGATGTCAAACTTGCTAATAAATTAACAAAATAATCTAACGAAATGTCGCAAGCGGTTAATTCTTTGTTACACTTTGCAAAAGTTACACAAAATTAACCGCTTGTTTTCTCTTTATGTTGCGTATTTCTTCTTATTTATGGCTTGGGCTGTCGCTACTTGCCTTTTTTGTTTTGCCGAGCCGAGCACTAGATTATGGTTTGGCAGAATCTACTGCAGATGAAATTCATGCGGCGATGGGCTATGCGCAATATAATCTTAGTTGGTTCTGGTTTGCCTTGCCTTGGCTATTACCAATTCTTGCTACATTACAACGCCCAAAGTGGAACGTTATCTTTCTGATAGCCATTACACTATTTGTGTTGCTTTCAGCTAAACTGACTCAATTTAGTTTAGGCTATTCTAGCATTGTACTTTTTATTACCCTAACCGCACTTCTGGTTGAAAACCTGGCTAAGCTCCAGTTTATGCAAGGTGACCGTTTTATTATTGCTGCCTTTATTGGCATGTTAATTATTATCGGGTTATTCATTGTTTATCCTACGGGGATACTTTTTAGCACACTGTTTTATAGCGAAGGGCAATTCAATCTTTCCCATAGCCTAAGCGTATTCTCTCAGCCACAAATGGGGCGAGTAATTTTAAATTCACTGTCAGTTTCAGGCGCAGTTGGACTGCTTTCTACTTTCTTCGGACTACTATTCGCCCTTTACACCACGCGAATTGGTAAGCGGACTCGCTTTATTAGTAAAACCTTTTCGATGTTGCCTATTGTGACCCCACCTTTTGTGGTTGGGCTTGGTATTGCGATGTTGTTTGGTCGCGCAGGTTATGTGACAGAGTTTTTAGTTAATTATCTCGGTATAAGCAAAAATTGGCTTTATGGCTTTAATGGTATTGCGATTTCTCATACTTTAGCGTTAACACCAATGGCTTTCATGATTATTGAAGGCGCATTAAAAGCGATTCCGGCAACGTTAGAAGAGGCTGGATATACCTTACACGCTTCGCGTAACCAAACTTTCTTTTATGTATTATTGCCACTCCTTAAACCTGCGCTAGCGAATGCTTTTTTGATCACTTTTATTCAATCATTAGCCGATTTTAGTACGCCATTTGTATTAGGTGGGGATTTTGATGTTCTTGCCAGCCAAATTTATTTTTATATGGTGGGTGCAAATCCTGATTATGCGATTGCGGCAACCTTGGGTAGCCTGTTATTGCTGGTTTCATTGGGCATCTTTTTTGTACAGCATTATTGGCTTGGTAAGCAATCTTATGTTACGCAATCTGGCAAAATGAGCCATGCGAATCGTCAAGCCTTACCGCTGGGCATAAAGTATCTCGTGATTGTGGCATTAAGTTGCTGGGCATTATTTAATTTAGTGCTTTATGGCTCAATTTTCTTTGGCAGTTTTACCGTGAACTGGGGGGTAAATCATAGTTTTACCTTTGAAAATTACCAAAAATTATTCGGGCAAGGCATTGATTTTGGCGGTTTCCCTTCTTTGATTCAAACGGTGTTATATGCACTTTGTGCTGCGCCCATTACAGCATTAGTTGGTTTATTATTAGCTTATTTAACTACCCGTAAAACATTTAAAGGGCGTGAAAGTTTAGCATTTTTGACGCTATTATGTTTTGCGGTTCCTGGCACTGTAGCAGGCGTTTCATATTTATTAGCGTTTAATCAATCGCCAATTTATTTAACGGGCACGAGTGCGATTATTGTGCTTTCAATGGTGACTCGCAATATGCCCGTTGGAATGCGTTCTGCAATTGCGGCATTAAATCAAATTGATAAATCGTTAGAAGAAGCGGCATTCACACTTAAAGCAAATGGTTGGAAAACGTTGGTTTATGTTGTATTTCCATTATTAAAACCCGCGTTGTTGTCGGCATTAGTCAGCAGTTTTGTGCGCTCAATGACAACCATCAGTGCGATTATTTTCTTAGTGACGCCAACAACCCGAGTCGCAACCTCTTATATTTTAAATCGTATTGAAGATGGGGATTACGGTCTAGCCATCGCCTATGGGGCAACCTTAATTGTGACGATGATGAGTATTATCTTAATTTTTAACTTATTACTGGCGCCAAGAATGCGCGCAGATAGTGTGCGATAAGGAGCAATATGAGCGCGTTTCTTGAACTGAAACAGATTTCCAAGCAATTTGGGCAGAATAAAATTGTGACCGATTTTAATCTCAGCATCGAAAAAGGCAAAATGGTGACGATTTTAGGCCCCTCTGGCTGTGGTAAAACAACGATTTTACGGCTAATTGCAGGCCTTGAGCGTGCAACAAGCGGTCAGATTTTGTTAGAAAATAACGAAATCGGACAACTTGCCCCTCAGTATCGAGATATTGGCATTGTGTTTCAGTCTTATGCGCTTTTCCCACATTTAACGATTGGCGAGAATGTAGGATTTAGCTTGAAAATGGCTGGTGTAAAGAAAACAGAACGGCTTGCACGAGTAAAAGAGGCTTTAGCATTAGTTGAGCTTTCAGGCTTTGAAGATCGCTTTATCGATCAGATTTCAGGAGGGCAACAACAGCGAGTGGCGCTAGCCAGAGCTTTGGTATTGAAACCGAAAATTTTATTGTTTGATGAGCCACTTTCTAATTTAGATAGCAATTTGCGTCAAGTTATGCGTGAGAAAATTCGCGTGTTACAACAACAATTAAACATCACTGCGGTATATGTCACGCACGACCAAAGTGAGGCTTTTGCCGTTTCCGATCAAATTGTGGTGATGGATAAAGGGCAGATTGTGCAACAAGGCAGCCCAGAGCAGCTTTATCAAGCACCCAAAAATCAATTTATCGCCCAATTTATGGGCGAGGCTAGCTTTGTTCCAGCCAAGAAAAGGGGCGCTGAAATAACGGTGGGTTCACAAACAATTAGGTTAGAAAGTACATTAGCCGATGGTGATTGCCGATTAGGTATTCGCCCAGAAGCCATTCAATTGTCTCCTGCAAAATCGAATTCAAATACCGCAGCCAAAGTACTCAAAGCCGATTATATGGGCGCTTATTGGGAACTGCATTTAGATTGGCAAGGTGCGCCCTTATTAGCGAAGGTCTCTTCGGCTTGTTTTGAGCGCGAAATTACCCATTATGAAATGGCTTTTGCACCGAAAGGGCTGTTTTTACTCCCTGCTTAGAATGAGTAAAAGTTTCATAAAAAATAACCGCTTGTAACCAATTACTTGGCATAACAGGCGGTTAAATTTTGGTGGCATATAGGACAAAACACCCGCTTAAGATTGATACGGGCATTGTTGTTTAAGGCTAATACAATAATTAGTTAGAACTAATATTATGCATTTCTAGATTAGCCGATTGTGCAGCTAATTTTGCTTTAGCGTTGTCATTTCTCGCTGAGGCAATTGCACTCAAATAAGTTTCATCAATATCACCCGTAATATATTCGCCAGTAAAGACAGAAGCATCGAACTGCTTAATCGCTGGATTTTCTAATTGAACAGATTTAATCAATGCAGATAAATCTTGGAAAATTAGTTTATCAACGCCGATTATTTGAGCAATTTCATCTACATTACGTTTATACGCGACTAGTTCTTCACTAGTTGGCATATCAATGCCATAAACATTAGGATAACGAATTTCTGGAGCCGCTGAGGCAAAATACACTTTTTTCGCGCCTGCCGCTCTTGCCATTTCGACGATTTGCTCTGACGTTGTTCCACGAACAATAGAATCATCGACTAATAAAACATTTTTGCCTTTAAATTCAGCCGAAATTGGGTTGAGTTTACGGCGTACTGAACTTTTACGCTGCTCTTGGCCTGGCATAATAAAGGTTCTTGCAACATAGCGATTTTTTACAAAACCTTGGCGATATGGCTTATATAATACATTTGCAATGCGCACGGCAATGTCGTTTGAAGTTTCAGGAATTGGGATAACAACATCAATTTCATCAATCATGCGCCCCCACTCTTTTTTGATTTTTTCACCCAACATTTCTCCCATATGCACACGCGATGCATAAACAGAAACACCATCAATAACCGAGTCTGGGCGGGCAAAATACACAAATTCGAAAATACATGGATTTAATTTCGGATCTTCTGCACAAATAGCAGAATGTAATTCACCATCAAAGGTAATGTAGATCGCCTCACCTGGTTGCACATCACGCACAAATTCAAAGCCGACAATATCTAATGCAACACTTTCAGAGGCAAACATATATTCCACTTTGCCATCTACTTCACGTTTGCCTAACACTAATGGTCGAATCCCAAATGGATCACGAAATGCAATCATTCCATGACCAATGACCATTGCAATACAGGCATAAGCCCCTTTAATTGTTTTATTCGTTTGGCGAACCGTTTCGAAAATATTTTCAGGAGTAAGGTGGTTGGTAGGATATTGATCAAGATAGTGTGCAAAAATGTTAAGTAAGGCTTCAGAATCAGAATTGGTATTAACATGGCGGCGAGCTTCTTTAAAAAGGTGCTCTTTAAGTTCAGCGCTGTTAGTTAAATTCCCATTATGCACTAACGTTAAACCGAATGGTGAATTTACATAGAATGGTTGTGCTTCTGATGCACTAGAAGAGCCAGCTGTGGGATAGCGCACATGCCCAATACCTGCATTACCTTGCAGTCTAAGCATATGTTCTTGTCTGAATACTTCACTTACCAGGCCATTTGATTTTCGTAAACGAAAACAGTTTCCAGCGTCAATGGTAACGATACCTGCGGCATCTTGCCCCCGATGTTGAAGTAGTGTTAACCCATCATAAAGAGCCTGATTAACAGGCGAATGCCCGATAATACCAACAATGCCGCACATAATAAATTACCTCTTAGTTAGTCGTTTTTAAGAAACTCGAATTGGCTTGTAGCTGTTCAAAAAACCATTTCACAATAAAATCAAAGTGAGGAATCAGTTTTGATTCCGTCCATAATTCGTTTTGGTTGATAGAAGTGAAGGTATCTGCAAAGAATAAAAGCGCTGCAACAATCAATACGCCACGCAATACGCCAAAAGCACCGCCTAAAATTCGGTCTGTAGTCGAAAGTACGCCTGTCATATCCACCATTTTTTGCAATAAACCACTAATAATGCCGCAAACAATTAAGGTAATGATAAATAAAATTGCCGCAGCTACGCCATTACGTAAAAATTCAGAATTTTGCAAATACACGGAATTAATCTGTGCTAAATAGCTACTAAGATAAGGATAGAAGCTACTTGCTACCCAAAATGCAATAATCCAGCCACCGAGTGAAAGCGCTTCGCTAACGAAGCCACGCCACAGGCTCACTAAAATAGAAAATGCAATAATTCCGATGATAATAATATCAACCATAAAAACCTCTATGGGCAAAACAGCCCCTATTCTACAAAAAAAGAAAACGTTTGCGTAGAGCAAACACCATAAAAATACAATAATTTAACAAGCGGTCTGATTTTACTAAAATTTTACCAATATGCTTTAATCAGCCTCTACTTGGTAACCCTCATCTGCTTGCGTTGGTGCATTTGCACCTGCTTTTGCTAATTCATCGCAAATTTCGTTTTCACGATGCCCAGCGTGCCCTTTTACCCAACACCATTCAATTTGATGGCGTCGAATTTCACTATCAAGCTGTTGCCATAAATCTTGGTTTTTGACAGCCTTACCATTTGCCGTTTTCCACCCTTTCTGCTTCCAACTAAAAATCCATTGTGTGATGCCATTTTTCATATATTGGCTATCAGAGTGTAACTGAACATGGCAAGGTTCTTTTAACCGTTGTAGGGCAATAATGACCGCCCGAAGTTCCATTCGATTATTGGTCGTTTGAAAATACCCTTGGCTGAGTGTTTTTTCATGTCCTTGATAGCGCAGCAAAATCCCAATACCTCCCGGCCCTGGGTTGCCTAAGCAAGACCCATCAGTAAAAATTTCAACCTGCTTCATTTGCCCTCTTACTCATCTAATTTACTGCCTTTTAATAATTTTCTCATCCAAGCACGATTAGGTGATAACATCCGCCAAATATCGTCCCCCATCGGAATCGGCTCTCGACAAATTAACCCAGCTAACATTTCCGCTAACAGTGGCGCGGTGGTTAAGCCGCGCGAACCCAACCCGTTAATGAGATACAGATTAGTAAAATTTTTAGCATTTTCAACCGCTTGTTTGCGACGAATTGCATTGTACAGGTTCGCATATTGCTGTTTTTGTGCCACATAATCCGGCACTGCCCCCACAATTGGTAATCGATCACGCAATGCGGCACGAACACCTTGTTTCGCCCAATTTGCGGATAAATCAATATTTTTCGTCCAATCGCAAGCGGTCATATTTTGCTGTAATTTTGCTAAATTCTCGTGATGTTCGCTCAATGAAAAATGGCGTTCATCATTATTCCGAACATGGCTAGCACCTAAACAATGCGTATTTTCTGCTGAAACTGGCGTTAAATAACCATCATAACAAACCACACATTGGAGTTTTTGCAAATCTGATGTCGTTGGAATTTGACTAACTTGCCCACGCACCGGGTAAAGCGGAATACCTTTACTTTGTTCAAATGCCATCAGACCATTGCCATTTGTTAGCACCAAAATATCATGCGCATAATCTTGGTTTTGCCACTGCCAATGCCACTGACCATCACGGAAAATAGGGGATTTAACTTCGTGATTAAAGACAATTTTTAGTCCTTGACGAATCAAATAATCGAAACCATTTTTAACTAATTGATGTGGTGAAAGCCAGCCCCCCTCAGCAATAAATGCCCCACCATCTTGTACTGGTAAACCGATTCTTTCACTTAAGGTTTTCGCGGTGCAAAGTTCAAATAAATTCGAATCATCAATTTGTTTGGCTATTTTCGCTAATTTCAGCGCGGTTTTCTCGTTATACGCCATTAACGCAACGCCAGTTAAGCCCTGTTCAAATTGAATTTTCGGCGAAAGCTGTTTTAAGCGCTGCAAGGCATAATCAAAACTATGAATATAAAAACGCACATTGCGTTCATCATCATCACTTAGCTGTGGATAAATAGCGCCCTGTAAATTCCCTGAGGCATTCATCGCAACATCAGGATCCTTGCAATATAGTGTGACTTTTTTCCCTCGTTCTAATAAAGAAAGCGCCAAAAACAGACTGGCTACACCACCACCAACCAAAGCAATATCATCACTGTTTTGCGTTATTTCCGTATAAAAATATGGATAACTCGGCGCTTGATGTGCTGCAGTTAATGGTTTTTGCCCCCACAGCATTTCTCTTTTTTTACCGAATCCTTTACGTTTGAATACTTCAAATCCTGCCGCAGCTAATCCTTTTCTTACCTTACTTGCTGCAGTAAAGGTCGCAAAGGTTCCGCCGTTTCGACTTAATCGAAACATTTGCTGGTAAAGATTTTCTTGCCACATTTCTGGATTTTTATCAGGCGAAAAACCATCTAAAAACCATGCATCAATTTCGCCTTGATAGAAATCACCTAATTGCGGTAGATTCTCTGCCAACTCACCAAACCAGAGATCTAAATAAACTTCATTAAAATGATAACGCTGGCAACCAGTTTGGCGTGGACGCCAAACTTCAACCAACTTTTCTGAAAGCACTGAAAATTGCGGATAAGATTGATGTATTTGAGCTAATTGCACCGAAGTAAGCGGAAATTTTTCAAAAGAGATGAAATATAAACGCTTTAAAGGATTATTTGGATACGTTTGGCAAAATTGTTGAAATTTCTCTGCAACGGCAAGAAAATTTAACCCAGTGCCAAATCCAGTTTCCGCAATAACAAAAGCCACTTGCTGGCAAGCTAACCAGCGTTCCCAAAGTTGGTTACCTTCTTGAAAAACATAATAGCTTTCTGCCAAACCATCTTGGCTTGAAAAATAAATATCGTCAAAAACGGTCGAAACCGGTGTATTTTGAGCATTAAAATCTAATGTGGCGAAAGTAAGCTTTTGCATAAAAGAAATTAGGGTTATAAAAAAGAAAAGGCACAAGTTTCTGCTTGTGCCATCTACCGAAGCTTTTTATTAGAAAATGAGTGATGCGAATAAAACGATCATGCCTAATGAAAAAGCCACTGTTAAAATAGTATAACCTAAAGTACCCATAAGAACCTCTTTATCAATTTAAAAATACACCTTGATTATACTCAAAATTATTGAGCAAACCAAGTTTTCCAGCATGGCTGAAATAAATTATTCTGCCTCAATTTTTAAAGCTTGAGAAAAACTTTGCAATCCTTTTGAATTCCCTGCTTTTGCCATACTTTGTAACGCTTGTGTTGGCGTATGTAATAAGCTGTTTGTCAGTTTATAACTTAATTCATGCAATACTTTTTCACTATCTTGCCCTTGTTGTAGCGCTTGGATAGCTTTTGCTAATAATTGCTGACGAAGTTGTTCTGCATCTTGGCGATAACGCTTAATTAAATCGCTTGATTGTTGTTGCTTCAACCAAACAAAAAATGCTTTACACTCTTCATCTACAATATCTGCCGCTTGTTTTGCTGCTAACTCACGTTGGGCTAAGTTGCGTTGGATAATATTTTGCAGATCGTCCACGCTATAAGCATATACTGAATCTAATTCACCCGCGTTTTCATCAATATCACGAGGGACCGCAATATCAATCAGCAATAAAGGATCATATTGGCGCTGCTTTTGGGCAATTTCGACCATTTCTTTACTAATCAACACATCTGGGCTACCCGTTGAGCTAATAACCACATCAGCTTGATTTAATCCTAACTGCATGGCACTTAGTGAAAGGATTTGCATTGGCGTTTCAAGTTTTTCTGCCAACATTTCAGCACGAACATGAGTACGGTTGGCCACCATAATATTTTTTGCGCCATGTTGAATTAAATAGCGCGCAACAAGCTCAATAGTTTCACCTGCACCAACTAATAAAAAACGTAATTTATCAAAACTATCAAAAATTTGGCGAGCTAACCCACAGGCTGCATAAGCTACAGACACCGCACTCGCACCAATTTCTGTTTCTGAACGGACACGCTTTGCCGTGGAGAATGTCCGTTGGAATAAACGAGATAATTTAGTTGAAATGCTTTGGTGTTGAGAAGCATAAAAAGCTTCACTAAATTGATAAGCCTGTTTTACTTGTCCAAGGATTTGGGGTTCACCTAAAATTAAAGAATCCAATCCACAAGCTACACTCATTAAATGACGAGCAGCTTCTAAATTCTGTTTAAAATAAATGCATTCACGTAATTCACTTTCACTGATTTGGTGAATTTCCGCGAACCATTTTAAACACTGCTCTCGCCAGCTTTGGTTATCAATATGATCTTCTTGAGGCGTAATATTTGGCTGATGGAAATAAAGCTCTGTACGGTTGCAGGTCGATAAGATCACCACACTTTCTGCCAACGCTCTTTCTTGAATTTGCATAAACGCAAGTTGGCGTTTGATATCATCAAACGCCACTTTTCCCCGCACATCAACAGATGCGGTTTTATGGTTAATGCCAAGTGCTAATATGGTCATGTTATCGTCATTCCAGTAAAAATAGACTTCTATTCTAGCTAATCAGCTATAAGCACGCAAATAATTGTAAGAGCTGCTTTGATTTATCACAATAAACCACCTAGAAATAGGGATAGAGAAAAGCTCATTTTTCAGCTTTAGCTGATGAATCATGCAAATTTGCAAACTTTTCGGAAAATCCGACCGCTTACCATTCAAAAAAGCGCGATTTTGCGGTATGATTCTCATCATTTTTGCGAACAAACAAGGTTAACATTTATGCAACAACAATATAACCCAAGCCAGATTGAACCCGCTGTTCAACAATATTGGGCTGAAAATAAAGTCTTCAAAGCGATCAAAGATACGTCTAAAGAAAAATATTACTGTCTTTCAATGTTCCCTTACCCATCTGGTCGTTTACACATGGGTCACGTGCGTAACTACACTATCGGTGATGTAGTTTCTCGTTATCAACGTATGAACGGTAAAAATGTGTTACAACCAATTGGTTGGGATGCTTTCGGTTTGCCAGCTGAAGGTGCTGCAATTAAAAATAAAACTGCACCCGCAAAATGGACTTACGAAAATATCGAATACATGAAAAACCAGCTCAAAATGTTGGGCTTTGGTTATGACTGGGATCGCGAAATTGCGAC